>WNGA01000178.1_pt1 | contig 236043 bp, 247 predicted proteins | sample 5400061 | NCBI WGS metagenome assembly WNGA01 (sample SAMN13153366, study PRJNA577476) | soil metagenome | isolation source: 100 cm soil or saprolite under grassland replicate 2 | place: USA:California | collected 2016-06-15 | reverse complement strand
GTGCGCTACATCAGCGTCCCCAAGGAGTTCTCGCGCGCCGAGCTGCAGACGCTCGAGACGCAGGCCAAGTCGTGGGGCGCGAAGGGTCTCGCCTACATCGTCTTTCGGGCGAACGGCGAGGTGAGCTCGCCGATTGCCAAGTTCCTCGCCGATGAGCTGCTCGAGCGCTGGCGCGAGCCGGGACACACGTTGCTGTTCGTGGCCGACGAGGCGCGGATCGCTGCAAAGGTGCTCGGGCTTCTTCGCACCCAGCTCGGCCGGGAGCTGGACCTGGTCGACGAGACGAAGTGGGAGTTCATCTGGGTGGTCGACATGCCCGCCGCCGAATACGAAGAGGAGACCGGTCGCTGGCACGCGGCGCACCATCCGTTCACCCGGCCGACAGACGAGAGCATCGAGATCTTCAAAACCGATCCGGGCGCGGCCCGTGCGGTCGCGTACGACCTCGTCGGCAACGGGATCGAGCTCGCCGGCGGCTCGTTCCGGATCCACGAGGCTGAGTTGCAGCAGCGCGTGTTCGAGTACCTGGGAATCGGCGAGGAAGAACAAGAGGAGAAGTTCGGCTTCCTGCTCGAGGCGTTGCGGATGGGCGCACCGCCGCACGGAGGCATCGCTTCGGGGATCGATCGGCTGACGATGGCGCTGCTGGGCGAGGAGCGGATCAGGGACACCCAGGCGTTCCCGAAGAACCAGGTCGGCTACGACTACATGACGGGCGCCCCGATCGAGCTCTCGCAGGAACAGCTCGACGAGCTCGGAATCAGAGTGGAAGTCGAAGAACCTTCGGGCGCCGGCTAGCGCCGGCCGATGACCACGGGCATACTTTCCATGCCCGCCTCCGTTTTCCGGGAGAGTTCCCGCGCCGATGGCAAACGAAGAAGCCCGCCAACAGTCGCTGACCTCGCTACCGCGCCTCGAGGACATCCCTCGCGCGGGTGAAGGACTCGACGCGGAGGCCGTTCGCGAGGCCTTCGAGGCCTACCGCCGGCACGCGGCCCAGCTGCAGGCGCAGCTGCGCGTGCTCCAGGCAGCGGGCCGGAGCGCCCAGGTCGAGCCGAGTGGACATGCCGTCCGGATGGATGCGCTGCATTTGATTCGCGCGGCCGCCGAGTTCGCCGATACCGTCGAGCGAGATGCGCAGACGGCCTCGGCCGCACAGGTCGCCCGCACAGAAGAAGAGGTGCGGCGCAGGCAGCGCGAGCTGCAGCAGCGTGAGGCCGAGATCGAGCGCTATCGCACCGAGAGCGAGCGACAGCGTGCCGAGATTCTCAATGCGGCGAAGGCGGAGCAGCGCGAGATCATCACGAAGGCCAGCTCGGACTCGAGCACGGAGCTACGCGAGGCCGAGGCCCGCGCGGCGCGGCTGCTCGAGCAAGCTCGTCACCAGGCCACGGAGTTGACGAACGCGGCGCGCGCCGAGGTCGAGCAGACCCTGGAGTGGGCGCGGGCGCAGGGAACGACGATCATGGCGAGGGCGCAGCAAGGCGCAGAGCAGCTCCTGCGCGCCGCCGGCCTCGGCGAGGATGCGCTCGCGGAGGTCGTCACAGCGATCATGCGTGCCACGGAGCAGTCGGCAGAGCCGCCGGAACGTCCGACACCGCCGCCCGCAGCGGCGATGGCCGCACCGCCCGAGGAGCCGGCCGACGCCGAGGCCGAGGCGTCCGGACAGGAAGACTCGCCACCGTCCGAGGACGGCGAGCAGCAGGACGAGCCGCAAGGCTAGGCGCCCGTGGCCGGGGGCCTGGGAGTCCGCGTCGTAGCTCTGGCGTCGGCGCTCGTCGCGGTCGCCGTCGTCTCGGTGCTCGCGAGCTGGGGGACGTGGACGATCGTCGGCGTGATGAGCGCCTCGTTTTTGATCGTCTCGGCGATCGAGATCGTTGCCTCACGCCGAGAGACGGAGGGCACGGCACCCGAGCCGGTGCCCGAGCCGGAGCAGGCCCCGGCAGAGGACGAGCTTCCGCAGCACGTTCGCGTGCTTCACGACGAGCCGGAGCCCAAACCCGAGCCAGAACCGGTTGGCCCAGCGCTGACCGCCGTCCCGATGCCGCCTCCGCCGCGCGAACCGGAACCCGAACCGGCGCCGGAACCTCAGCCGACGGCGGTTGTCCCCCTGGCCCTGCGCGACGAGCGCCCCCGGGAGTGGAACCTCTGGGAGCTCGAGCGAGCCTCGCGCGACGCGGCAGGACAGGACCCCTTCCGCGACGAGGAGCGCAATTACCTGCTCATGTACCTACGCGAGTTCGCCAGCCCTGAGGGGACGCTGCCTGCGGACTTCGACGCGCTCGTTCGCGACTCGTTCGGCGACGTGCTCGCGACGGTGCGATGAGGCCCCAGCTCGCGCAGCGGCTGGTCGCGCTGGCCGGCCTGGCACTCGTCGCCGCCGTCGTAGCCCTCGCCGCGACCCGGAACCACTCGAGCAGCAAGGGCACGGCGAGCGCGCTTCCCGAGGCAGCCCCGGCGCCGGGCGGCGGCTGGTACCGAGCGCTCGGTGCGCCGGCGACCCTGCCGTCAAAGCCACGCCGGACCGTCTGCGGTCACGTCCTGCGGGCGAAGACGGTCGGCGTCGCCCACCCGACGCTGCCGTGCGGCGCGAAGATCTTCATCGAGTACGGCGACAAGCGCGTGCTGACCGAGGTGATCGACCGCGGCCCCTACGCCGCCGGCCGCGAGTTCCAGCTGACGAAGGCGCTGGCCGACAAGATCGATCTGCACGGAGTCCAGCCCATCAAGTGGCGCTTCGCAGTTGCGCCTTCGAAATAACCCACGACCCTCCGCGAGTCGGACCCCTTGGGAACCTGCTCGTAGCAGGTGGGTGCCCTGCCGACATCGGAAACCAGTCCTAGCCGGACGCGGGCTCCCTTCATGGCGATGTTGGTTCACCATTATGGAGCCCGACCCGCGCAAGGTCGCTCATCCACCATAGCGCCGCGCGCACCTGACCGTCGCCGCTGCGGCCGGCGGAGCCGGCCTCCGCACGCCCAGCGGACGTCAGGAGCACGCGGAGCTACCCTGGCGCTGATGGTCGAGGTGCTCGGAGACAGCGCGCGGGACGACGAGTTCGCCCTCGTTCGCCTCGCCGTCGAGGATGATCGCGTCGTCGCGGCCGAGGCGTCGGGCCTCGAGCGGCCGCTCGAAGGACTGACGCTGCTCGAGGCGGCGGCCGTCGGAGGTGAGACGCTTGCCGTCGATGCGCTCGCCAACGCGCTGGCGCAGGTCTTTCGCGCCGACGCCGATCCGGACCGGGTCGCAGTCGCGATGAGCGGAGGCGTCGACAGCGCCGTTGCGCTGCTCGAGGCCGGGCCGCAGGCGGTCGGGGTCACGCTGCGGCTCTGGGTCGATCCCCACGGCCCGGACGGCGAGCGTGCGTGTTGCTCACCGAGCGCGGTGATCGCCGCCCGCGACACGTGCCACCGGCTCGGACTTCCGCACATCACGCTCGACCTGCGCGAAGAGTTTCGCCGGGCGGTCGTCACGCCGTTCGTGCGAGGCTACGCGCGTGGCGAGACCCCGAACCCGTGCATCGCGTGCAACGGCTCGTTCAGGTTCGCGGAGCTGCTCGAGTTCGCGGAGCGTGCCGGTGCAGCCCGCTTGGCGACTGGTCATTACGCAAGGATCGTCAGCCGGCATGGAAAGCTGCTGCTGGCACGCGGCGTAGACGCGCGCAAAGACCAGACGTACATGCTCGCTCGGCTCGATCCACGCTTCCTCGACCGCATCTGGTTCCCGCTCGGGGGACAGACCAAGGCCGAGACGCGCGCGCAGGCCGAAGCGGCAGGCCTTGCGGCCGCACGGCGCGCCGAGAGCCAGGAGGCGTGCTTCCTGGCCGGAGGCGACTACCGCGACTTCCTCGAGCACCACGGCCTGGCCCGAGCTCCCGGCCCGATCGTCGACGAGGCCGGACGCGAGCTTGGCGCGCACGACGGTGTCTGGCGCTACACGCCGGGTCAGCGGCGCGGGATCGGCGTTGCGGCGCCCGAGCCGCTGTACGCACTGCGCAGCTCGGGAAACGCACTCGTCGTCGGCCCGCGCTCCGCCCTGGCCACGAGCACCGTTCACGCGCGCGGGCGACTCTATGCGGAGGTCACGCGCGTCGACGCAAAGCTTCGCTATCGCTCGCCTGCCGTCGGGGCGTGGGTCGAGACCACCGCCGGCGGTTTCACGCTGCACCTCGACGAGCCCGTGTACGGCGCGGCTGCGGGTCAGGCGGCCGTCCTCTACCAGGACGACGCTGTCGTCGGCTGTGGCGCGATCACCGAAGCGGCGTAAGATCGCCCGATGCTCGCGTTCAGTGCCGGCGACCTCGCTTACGTGGCACTCAGCGTCTTCCTCGTCCTCGTCGCCCTGGGAATCGCGTGGGTCTGCTGGAGACTAGGCGGAACGCTCGGGCGCCTCTCTGCGTTCTTAAAGGGGGCACAAGACGAAGTTCTCCCCGTCGTCTCCAAGGTCGGGACGACGATCGATCACGTCAACGCTCAGATGGAGAAGGTGGACCGGATGACCGACAGCGCCCTCGACGCCGTGCAGAGCGCGGACGTCGCCGTGCGTACGGTCAGCGCAGCGGTGACCGCGCCCGTCCGCAAGCTGTCCGGCCTCGCGGCGGGGATCTCGCACGGTTTCGCCGACTTCAAGGTGCACCGCAGCTTGGGCGGCGCGAAGGCTGCGGCGCGGGCGGCGGCCGCCGAGCGAGAGGCGGAGCTCGACGAGGAGCTTCGTGAAGCGGGGGGGCCGGAGTGGCCGACGTCGTAACGCTGCAGCTCCCGCGCGACCGCGATTTTCGCGCGGTTGCGCACCTCGTTCTCGGCGGGCTCGCGACGCGCCTCGAGTTGACGTACGACGTGCTGGACGATCTCCTGACGGCGCTCGACGAGCTGCTCGAGCGGCATGAGCTCGACGGCGACGTGACAGTCTCGCTTCGACTCGACGACGATGCTCTCGTCGCGACCGTCGGCCCATTCGGCGGCCGTGTCGCGGAGGAGCTGCGCTCCGGCGGAGAGGGTCTCGGCCTTCGCCGCGTCCTCGACACCGTGGTCGACGACGTCACGCTGACGGAGCGAGACGACGCCCAGTGGGTCGAGCTGACGAAGCGGGTTCCCGGAGCCGACAACGGTGCCTGAGCGCGGCGACAGGGAGCTCCTTCGCCGTTACCACGAGGGCGGCGATCTCGCGGCGCGCGAGCAGCTCATCAATCAGTACATGTCGCTCGTGCGCTCGCTGGCGCGGCGCTACTCGTATCGCGGCGAGCAGCTGGAGGATCTCGTTCAGATCGGCGCGATCGGGCTGATCAAGGCGATCGACCGGTTCGACCTCGAGCGCGGCGTCGAACTGACGACGTACGCGACGCCGAACATCATCGGCGAGATCAAGCGCCACTTCCGGGACAAGGGCTGGTCGGTGCGCGTACCGCGTGGGCTGCAGGAGCTGAACGTGCAGCTCTCGCGACTGATCGAGCAGCTGACCGTCCAGCTCGGCCGTTCGCCGACGATCCCCGAGCTCGCGAAGGCCGCCGGCGCCGAGGAGGAAGAGGTGCTGGAGGCGCTCGAGTCCGGGCGCGCCTACTCGTCGCTCTCGCTCTCGAGCGGCGGCTCGCAGGACGACGGCGAGGAGCTCGACCCGCTCGAGTCGATCGGCTCCGAGGAGCACCAGTACGAGGTGTCCGAGGACCGCGCGGTGCTCGCACCGGGCTTCAAGGTCCTGGACGAACGGGAGCGCCGGATCCTCCACCTGCGCTTCTTCGAGGGGCTGACGCAGTCGCAGATCGCACAGCAGGTCGGCATCTCGCAGATGCACGTCTCGCGGCTGATCCGGCGTTCGCTGGAGAAGATCCGCGACGAGATCGCCGCCGAAGAGCGCGCCAAGTCCGCGTAAGACGCGCCCGTACCTACAATCGGGACATGCACACCGCTGCCGAACTTCGCGAGGGTTTCCTTTCGTACTTCGAGTCGAAGGGTCACCTTCGCCATCCCTCCGGATCGGTGATCCCGCCACCCGACGACACAACGACGCTCTTCACGATCGCTGGCATGCAGCCGCTGCGCAATTTCTTCCTCGGGGTGCGCGAGCCGCCGGCACACCGCCTGGCCACCGTGCAAAAGGTGATGCGCGCGGGCGGAAAGCACAACGACCTTGACGACGTGGGATCGACTGAGCGGCATGCCTCCTTTTTCGAAATGCTCGGCAATTTCTCAATCGGCGACTACTTCAAGGACGGGGCGATCGACTTTGCTTGGGAGTTTGTCCTCGAGCACATGGGCTTTCCTGAGGAAAAACTCTGGGCGACTGTCTTCGCCGGTGACCCGGAACTCGCTCTCGATGAGGACGAGGATGCCGTGCAAGGGTGGCTTCGCGTGGGTGTGCCGCGCGAGCGAATCGTCGCACTCCCACGCGCCGAGAACTTCTGGCAGGCCGCCGAGACGGGCCCCTGCGGACCGAACACTGAGATGTACCTCGATCGCGGTGAGGAGCTGGGCTGTGGCCGGCCAAGTTGCGCGCCCGGCTGCGAGTGCGAGCGCTTCCTTGAGTTCTGGAACCTCGTTTTCATGGAGTTCGATCTTGGCGAGGACGGCTCGCTGACTCCGCTGCCGAAGCAGAACGTCGACACAGGAATGGGCCTCGAACGCGCCGGGATGCTGCTACAGGGTGTCGGTTCGATCTTTGAGATCGACAACGTGCGTGCCCTCATGTCGTGGGTCGAGGAGCGGAGCGGGAAGACTTACGGCGAGTCCCAGCTGGTGACGAAGGCGTGCCGCGTGATCGCCGACCACGCTCGTGCGTCCACATTCCTAATCGCTGACGGCGTCTTGCCCTCGAACGAAGGCCGCGGCTACGTGTTGCGGCGAGTCATCCGGCGCGCGGTTCACTTCGGTCGGCGCGTCGGGATCGACTCGCCGTTCATGTGGGAGATCTCGGACGTCGTGCGGGATCAGATGTCGAAGTGGTATCCCGAGCTCGACGATCACCGCCCGCAGGTGCGGGAGTACCTGCGGGCCGAGGAAGAACGCTTCACAGAGACGCTCGCTCGCGGCGAAAAGCTGCTGGAGGAAATCGTCGCGCGCGGTGGTGCGATCTCCGGCGCTGATGCCTTCAAGCTCCACGACACATACGGCTTCCCGCTCGAGCTGACACGCGAGCTTGCCCTCGAGCGCGGTCTAACGATCGACGAAGAGCAGTTCACGCGACTGATGACTGAGCAGCGAGAGCGTTCGCGTAAGGCGTCGTCTGTCGAGCGCGACGTTCGGATCGTCGGAGCGACACCGACGCAATTCGTCGGCTACGAGCGCACTGACGTAAGGACTGCGATCGTCGGCTTCCAGCGCGTCGATGCAGAGCATTTCGTGGCGAAGCTGGAGGAGTCGCCCTTCTATCCCGAGGGAGGCGGGCAAGTCTCCGACGTTGGTTACATCGAACACTTAGAAACGGGAGCACGAGCGACTGTGAAGCAAGTCATTCGTCTCGCCGGGATGGATCAGGTCATTGAATTCGTCGGCGAAGGTTTCGCGGAGGGTGACCGCGTACGCGCGGTGGTGCCTTGGTCGGTGCGGTTCCCGACGATGGCGAACCACACCGCGACCCATCTCTTGCACAAGGCGTTGCGGGACGTGCTCGGCGACCACGTGAAGCAGGCCGGCTCGGCGGTGCGCCCGGACAAGTTGCGCTTCGACTTCACGCATTCAGCGGCCTTGACCGAGGCCGAGCGGCAAGAGGTCGAGCGGATCGTCAACGAGACGGTGTTCGCGAACCTCCCGGTGCGCGCGTTCGAGACGCCGATCGACGAGGCGCGCAAGCTGGGCGCGATGATGCTGTTCGGCGAGAAGTACGGCGACATGGTTCGCCTCGTCGAGGTCGGCGACGGGTGGTCGCGGGAGCTGTGCGGCGGCACCCACGTGCGCTCGACCGCCGAGATCGGCGCGCTCGAGATCCTCTCCGAGTCGTCCGTCGGGTCGGGCGCGCGGCGGATCGAGGCCGTCACGTCGGGCGAGGCGTTCGCCTGGCTGCACGAACGCGCACGCGAGGCGGGCGAGCTGCGCGGCGAGCTCGAGCGGCTGAAGAGGGAGGCGCGCAAGCCGAAGGCGGAGAGCGGCCCCGAGGTCGTCGAGGAGCGGCGGAACAGGGCGGGCGACGTCGAGGTGATCGTCGTCGAGGCGCGCAGCGCGACCGCCGACGAGCTCCTTGCGCTCTCCGACCGCCTGATGCAGGCCAGCGCGCCGGCGGCCGTCGTGCTCGGCGCGCGCGACGACGGCCGCGCCCACCTCGTCGTCAACCTCGACCGCTCGCTCGAGGAGCGGGGGATCGACGCGGTCAAGGTGGTGCGGGAAGCGGCCGCCCTGATCGGCGGGGGCGGCGGCGGTCGGCCCACGATGGCGCGCGCCGGCGGCAAGGATCCGGAGCGGCTCTCCGAGGCGCTTGCAGTTGCGGAGCGCGCCCTCGTCGAGGCGCTTTCCTAGAATCGGGGCGCGTGAAGGTGCTCGCCCTGGACTTCGGCGCCGCACGGACCGGCGTCGCCGTGTCGGATCCGACGGGCACGCTCGCCCGGCCGCTCGGGGTCGTCCAGCGGGCGGCGGACGCCGGTCTTGACGAACTCGTGTCCCTGATCGGGGACGAGGAGCCCGAGCGAGTCGTGGTCGGGCTGCCGCTGACGCTCCGCGGGGAGCGTGGAGAACAGGCGCGCGCGACGGAGGCCTTCGTTGCGCTGCTCCGGGGACGGATCGAGGTGCCGGTCGAGCTGTGGGACGAGCGCTTCACGACCGACCTCGCCGCGCAGTCGCCGTCCGCGAGCGCCGAAGACGCCCGCGCCGCCGCCCACCTGTTGTCCAGCTACCTCGCCTGGTCGAGCGCCCGCCGGTGACGCGTCCGCGCCGCGGCCCGACGAGGGAACAGGTCATTGTGCGTCGCGCGGTCGCGCTCGCTGCGCTCGCCGTTGTCCTCGGGGTGATCGTCTGGGGTGCGGTCGCCATCGGCGGCGGCTCGCCGTCGGACTCGAGCGGCGAGACCACCTCGGCCCTTCCGCCGCCGCCCAAGCCGCTGAAGATCATCTTCCCCGAGGGCTTCACGCGCCGCGACATGGCCAAGCGCATCACGGCGGTCGACCGGATCGCGAAGCGCAAGCGCGGCGTCACGCCCAAGCTGAGCGCGCGCGCGTACCTCGCGGCGACCAGGCGCCCCCGGCGCATCCCGGGATTCGGCTCGAAGGCCTACCCGCTGGAGGGCTTTCTCTTTCCCGCCACCTACGACTTCCTGCCCTCGACGCGGTCGCGCCAGCTGGTGCAGAAGCAACTCGACGCCTTCCAGCGAAGCTGGAAGCAGATCGACCTGGACTACGCGAAGCGCAAGAAGCTGACGCCGTACGACGTGCTGATCATCGCCTCGATGGTCGAGCGCGAGACGCTCGCCCCCGACGAGCGTGGGCTCGTCGCGGCGGTGATCTACAACCGGCTGCATGCGCGGATGCCGCTCGGCATCGACGCCACGATCCGGTATGCGCTGAACGTCCCGGGGACGCAATCTCTGCGCGAGTCGCAGCTGCAGAATCCGACGCCGTACAACACGCGGCTCCACGCCGGCCTTCCGCCGACGCCGATCGGCAATCCGGGGCTGGCCTCGATCCAGGCCGCGGCGCACCCGGCGAACGTGAACTACTTGTACTTCGTACGCAAGCCGGACAAGGTGCATCACTTCTTCACAGCGAGCTTCACGGAGTTTCAGAACTACGCGAACGCCCACGGCTTCTGAGTTCCGGGCCGTTGGGGCACCCCTAACCCACCACCCAGACGCAATTCTATCGACGAAAGTTGCTCACGTTGGCAACAATTCTGTGACGGATGATCACTGCGCGCACGCGTCTCGTCGCACTGCTCGGCCATCCGGTGGCGCATTCGCTGTCGCCGCTGATGCAGAACGCGGCATTCGCGGCACGAGGGCTCGACTGGAGCTACGTTGCGCTCGACGTTCCGCCTGAACAGCTCGCCGCTTCGATTCGCGGACTGGCCGCCGCCGGCTTCGCCGGCGCCAACGTGACGGCGCCCCACAAGCTGGCCGCCGCGGAGCTTTGCGACCAATCGGACGCCGAGTCGGTGAACACGCTGGTTTTCCGGGAGGGCCGCGTGCTCGGCCGGAGCACTGACGCGGCCGTCCTCGATGGCCTTCCGGTCGAGCGTGTCGTGATCATCGGAGACGGCGGCGCTGCGCGCGCATTCGCCGCGGCACTCCCGCGTGCGCGTACCTTCTCGCGACGCGGTGAATGGCCGCCCGACGCGCAGGACGCCGACCTCGTCGTACACGCGACGCCGGTACGCGACGAGGTGGTCGTCGCGCTGCGGCGCGGCCAGACGCTGGTCGATCTGCCGTATCCCGAGTCCGCAACGGCTGCGGCTGCGCGCGCCAGTGGTGCGACGGTGGTGGACGGCCTCGAGGTGCTCGTGCGGCAGGGCGCGAAGTCGTTCGAGCTGTGGACCGGGGTTCCGGCCCCGATCGACGTGATGCGCCGCGCGGTTCGATCCGTCCAGACGTAGCCTTCGCGCGTGACGCTGAGACTGACGACGGCAGGCGAATCGCACGGACCGGCGCTTGTCGCGATCGTCGAGGGACTGCCGGCCGGGCTGGTGCTCGAGCGGGACGCGATCGATGCCGACCTTCGCCGCCGCCAGGAGGGCTACGGCCGCTCGCCACGGCAGCAGATCGAGCAGGACGCTGTCGAGGTGCTCGCCGGCCTGCGGCAGGGCCGCACGCTCGGGACGCCTCTGGCCCTCGTCGTCCGCAACCGCGATCACAAGAACTGGACGTGGGGGATGGGGCCGTGGCCGCCGGAGGGCGAGCCGGCCGGCAAGGGCACGAAGCGCGTGACACTGCCGAGGCCCGGCCACGCGGACCTCCCGGGCGTCTTCAAGTACGGCCTCGAGGACGTGCGCGATGCGCTCGAGCGCGCATCCGCACGCCACACCGCGGTGATCGTTGCCGCCGGGAGCGTCGCGAAGGCGCTGCTGCGCGAGATCGAGATCGAGGCGGGGCACGCGACACCGTGGGCGGGCTCGTCGAGGTACGCGTGACGGGGGCGCCGCCCGGGCTTGGCTCGTATGCGTCGCGCGCCACCCGGCTGGATGCGCGGCTCGCCGCGGCGGTGATGGGCATTCAGGCGGTCAAGGGCGTGGAGATCGGCGAGGGCTTCGCGCTGGCCTCGAAACGCGGCAGCGAGGCACACGACGAGATCGGCGAGGGCTATCGGCGCGAGACGAACCACGCCGGCGGGATCGAGGCCGGCGTGTCGAACGGGGAGGAGATCGTCGTGCGCGCCGCGATGAAGCCGCTTCCGACCCTGATGCAGCCGCTCGCGTCGGTCGACCTGCAGACGGGAGAGCCCGGGAACGCGCTCGTCGAGCGTTCCGACGTCGCGGCGGTCGAGGCGCTCGCGGTCGTCGCGGAGGCGGCGGTCGCGTTCGAGTTGGGGCGCGCGGCGCGTGAGAAGTTCGGCGGCGACGCGCTCGGCGACTTCGTCGGCGCGTGGCGCGCGTACCTCGAGCGGATCCCGTGGCAGCGCACGCGTTAGGCCGTCACCTCGTGCTCGTCGGCTTCATGGGATCGGGCAAGTCGACGGTCGCCGAAGAGGTGCACCGCAGAAGCGGGCGGGTCCTGGTGGACGTCGACCAGGTGATCGAGCGGCAGGAGGGAAAGACGATCGCGGAGATCTTCGCCGACGAGGGCGAGGCAGCGTTTCGGGAGCGCGAGCGAGACCTGATCGCGCGCCTGCTACGCGGCGCGGACCCCTACGTCGTGGCCGTCGGCGGCGGTGCGGTCGAGTCACCGCTGGTGCGCGAGCTGTTCCGCGAGCGCGCCTTCGTCGCCCACCTCGACGTGGACGTCGACACCGCGTGGGAGCGCGTACGCGGCAGCGACCGGCCGCTCGCGCAGGACGAGTCGGAGTTCCGCCGCCGGTACGCGCTGCGCGGGCCGCTCTACGACGAGGTTGCCGATACGCGCGCGCGCGACGCAGAGGACGTCCTGCTGGCGGCCGCCGGCATCCACGTCGAGGTCGGTGCGCTGCAATTGCTGGAGGCGTTGGTCGAGGAGCCGGCGGCGCTCGTCACAGAACCGGTCGTCGCGGGGATTTACGGCGCCGACGCTCAGCTCGCGTTCCCGTTCGCGGAGACCCACGAGCTGCCGACGGGAGAGCGTGCCAAGACACTGGCAGAAGTGGAACGTCTCTGGCGCGCGCTGAGAATTCCCAGAGCCGGCACGCTCGTGGCACTCGGCGGCGGCGCGCTGACCGATGCGGCCGGGTTCGTCGCGGCCACCTACACACGTGGATGTAGGTGGATACCTGTGCCGACGACGCTGGTCGGGCAGGTGGACGCGGCCATCGGGGGCAAGACCGCGATCGACATCCCCGAGGGGAAGAACCTCGTCGGCGCCTTCCACTGGCCGCAAAGGACGATCATCGACCCGGCGCTTCTGGAGACGCTTCCTGCCGACGAGCGCGCGAACGGCATGGCCGAGGTCGTCAAGACCGGCCTGCTCGCCGGCGAGTCGCTCTGGGAGCTGCCCGATGCCGAGCTCGTCCGGCGCTGCGCAGCCTTCAAGGCCGGCATCTGCCTGCGGGATCCGTACGACCACGGAATCCGGCGCACGCTCAACCTCGGTCATACCTTCGGGCACGCGCTCGAGGCGGCCGCCGACTACGAGCTCCCGCACGGCCGCGCCGTCGCGTTGGGACTGCGCGCGGCGCTGACCCTCTCCGGGCGAGACACCGCGCCGGTCGACCAGGTGCTGCAGCCGCAGCCGGTCCGCGTCGACGGCGACCGCGCCTGGCAGGCGCTTCTCCGCGACAAGAAGGGAGCGCTCCGCCTGATCCTGCTCGGCGACGACGGGCCGTTCGAGGCCGAGCTCCCGGAGCGCGACGTACGTGCCGCGCTGGACGAGCTGATCGCCGAGTAGATTCTTGAGCCCGCGTGCGCATTCTCGTCCTCAACGGCGTGAACCTGGTCGTCCTCGGACGCCGCGACCCGGCGCTGTACGGCGGGCTCTCGCTGGGCGAGCTCGAGTCGCGGATCTACGAGTGGGCGCGCGCCGAGGGCGCGAGCGCTCAGTGCAAGCACACGAACAGCGAGGGCGAGTTCATCGGTTGGTGCCACGAGGCGTACGACTGGGCCGACGGCGTCGTGGTGAACCCCGGCGCGTGGACGCACTACAGCTATGCGATCCGTGATGCGCTCGAGCTCTTCGAAGCACCGGTCGTCGAGGTGCACCTCTCGAACATCGCCGAGCGCGAGCCCTGGCGGCGAAACTCGGTCATCGAAGACGTGGTTGCGCATCGGGTGATCGGCAAGGGACCGGACGGCTACAAGGAGGCGATCGAATGGCTCGTGTCTCAGCGATGAACGAACGAGTCGGGCGGCTACTCGAGTCCGTCGACGAACCGTTTCTCGTCACCGATCCGACCAATGTGTTCTACCTCTCCGGCTTTCGCAGCTCGAATGCGGCCCTGCTGATCGAGCGGGAGCGGGTTCGACTGTTCACGGACTTCCGCTACGCCGGGGCGGCGCGGGCCGTCGAGGCGGTCGACTTCGTCCAGACGCAGCGCTCACTCGTCCACGGAATCGCGCAGAACGTCGAGGGCAGCGTGGCCTTCGAAGCGGCGACGATGACGTATGCAAATTGGAGCACGCTGAAGGACGCAGGGCTCCAGCTCGTCCCCACGCAAGGCGTCGTCGAGAAGCTACGCGCCGTCAAGGGCGACGACGAGCTGGAGAAGATCCGCGAGGCCTGCCGCATCACCGACGCTGTCTACGCTGCGATGGCCGAGGAGCGGTTCGTCGGCCGTCCGGAGCGCGACCTCGCGTGGCGCATGGAACAGCTGTTCCACGCGCAGGGTGCCGATTCGCTGGCCTTCGAGCTGATCGTGGGCTCGGGGCCGACGGGAGCGCTGCCGCACGCACGCGCGACCGAGCGCATCGTCGAGGCGAACACGACGGTAGTGATCGACGCGGGCTGCGAGGTCGACGGCTACGTCTCCGACTGCACGCGCACGTTCGCAACGGGCGAGCTCCCGGACGATCTCGCGCGTGCCTACGAGGTCTGCTCGAGAGCACAGCGCTCGGCGCTCGCCGCCGTGCGGCCGGGTGCGGCGGGCAAGGAGGTCGACGGGGTCTCGCGCGAACCGATCGAGCAGGCCGGGTGGGGCGAGAAGTACGGCCACGGGCTCGGACACGGCGTCGGCCTGCTCGTCCACGAGGCGCCCACGTTGCGCCCCGAGTCGGAAGACGTGCTCGAGCCCGGCAACGTCGTCACCGTCGAACCCGGCATCTACCTCGAGGGTGAGGGCGGCGTACGGATCGAGGACCTGGTCGTCGTCACCGAAACCGGCTGTGAGATCCTCACGCACTTCACGAAGGAGCTCGTGACAGTCAGCTAGCCTTTCGCCGCCGTGGCCGACACCGTCAGCACGAACGAATTCAAGAACGGGATGCACATCGAGCTGGACGGCGGCGTGTGGCGCATCGTCGAGTTTCAGCACGTGAAGCCGGGAAAGGGCGGCGCGTTCGTGCGGACGAAGGTGAAGTCCATCGACTCCGGCTCGGTCGTCGACAAGACGTTTCGCGCCGGCGAGAAGTTCGCCCGCGTCTTCACGGAGAACAAGAGCGTGCAGTACTTGTACGACGACGGATCCGAGGTCCACTTCATGGACGAGGGCACGTACGAGCAGTTCGGCCTTCCGCACAGCGAGGTCGAGGACGCGCTGCCGTACATGCAACCGTCGTCCTCGGTGCAGATGCTGTTCGTCGGCGGCAAGCCCTCGGGCGTGCAGCTGCCGGCCTCGGTCGAGCTCGCGGTGACCGAGACGGAGCCGGGAGTGAAGGGAGACACGGTCTCGAACGTGACCAAGCCCGCGACACTCGAGACCGGCGCGGTCGTGCAGGTACCGCTGTTCGTCAACGTCGGGGATCGGATCAAGGTCGACCCCCGGGAGGCGCGCTACATCTCCCGCGCCTGACGCCCTCGGCCGGCGTCGGCTCCCGCCGGGTGAAGCCCGGCTCCGCCGCCGCCTGACGCCGCTGGCGGCACGATCGCCTACGAGGCCGTGCTGCTCGCACTGTCTCACCCGCGAAGCGGGTGCGAGTCGCACCGCCAGCGGCGCCCCGAGAACGTCAGGCTTTCGCGTAGCGCAGCGCCCGCTCGATCCGCCGGCGCGCCTCCTCGTGGTGCAGCGGCACGTCGCTGCGCTCGACGACGAGTTGCGTCCAGGCTGCGAGCGCGAGCGTCAGGTGGGGCATGACCGCGTCGATGCCCGCGGCATCGTGCGCGCCGTAGGCGGCGATCGCTTCCTCGGCTGCGGGCAGGCCGCGGAAGCGCAGGCAAGCGAGGTCGTACTCCACCGGCCCGCGGCAGGCGTTCTCGAGGTCGTTCCAGAGCGGGCCCTGCGCAGACCAGAGCACGTTGCCGAGGTGGGCGTCGCCGTGGAGCGGCCGGCCGTCGAGCGGCTCGAGCCGGTCTGCGAACGCGCGCAGCTCCCCGAGCTCGGCCGTGTGCTCGAAGGTCGAGAGCAGCCGGCGCACCTCGGTGAGCCGATCGCACGTCGGGAGCGCGCCGGGATAGTGCCTCAGAGCCACATGCAGCTCCCGAAGCGAGCGCCCCGCCGCGCAGGCGTCGAGCCGTTCAGGATCGTGGTCGATCCAGCGCCAGAAGGTGATCTGAAAGCCGTCGCGCCGGTGGGGTCCCGGCGTGACGTCGTCGGCAGGCGGAACGATCGGGGCGCCTCGGTCGACGAGAAAGCGGGCAAGGCGCATCTCCTCCTCGAACCATTCCGGTTCGCGCAGCCGCGCAAGCGTCACGGGCACGCGCGCGACGACCGGCGCCGGAGCGAGGTGGACGAGGACGTTGGTCAGGTCGCGGACGATCAGGGGCGAATCCGCCGGCAGCCCGTGTTCCCGCGCAACCGCGAGCGCGGCCGCTAGGGCGCGTTCCGTCGCAGCCATTCGATGCGCTCGTCGACGCGCGCGATGCGCCCGTGGATGAACGTGCCCCAGGTGACTGTCACGACACCGCGGAGGAGCACGAGGAGCTCGAGGCGATCTGCATCAGGTACGTCGAGCTCCGAGAGGGCGGCGTCGTACTCCGGATCACGTCCGTCGAGGCGCTGGGGGAACTCGAGGCACGCTGCGTCCCACTCGGGTGGCGCCAGGCACGCATCTTCGAGGTCCGACCACAGCGGGCCGCCGACGGTGAAGAAGCAATTGCCGAAGTGAGCGTCGCCGTGGAGCGGCACGGGGTCGTAGCGGAGCTCCCGCTCGACGTGTGCGCGTACCTCCTCGACGTCCGGCGGGACGTCGAGCCTCGCGATCAGCTCCTGCATCTCGAAGAGCGGCCAGAAGCCGCGCAGCTCGAGCGGGCACGCGCCCAGGGCGTCATCGATCTGCCGCAGCGACCGGCCGGCCGCGTGACCGTCCGCCGGCCGCTTGTTCTCGATGAACGGCCACAGTGTGAACTCGCGTCCGCCGGCGTCGAAGACCTCGTCGGCGAACGGCGGCAGCACCGGAAGCCCGCGTTCGGCGAGCCACTGCGTGAGCTCGAGCTCGTAGGCGCGGATTTGCGGCCGCAGCTCGCCCATCGCCTGGCCGACTCGTGCCACGACGGGTGACGGGGGAAGATGCACGACCAGGTTGTGACCGTCCTTCAGCACGCGCGGCTCGACCCGCAAGCCCTCCGCGCGCGCGGCGGCGGCCGTTGCAGCTACGGCGTCCATTCGTCCGCCCCACGGTAAGGTCCGGCGCGTGCCAGCGCTCGCCGACACGACGATCAGATTGCTCGGCCAGGACCCGCTCGCGGGGCGGATCCCCACATCGGATCTGCTCGACCTCGCGGAGGTGCTGGACCGCGCGGGCTTCCAGTATCTCGAGGTCTCCGGCGGTGGAGTCTTCGACAGCGCCGTGCGGCGCGGCGTCGAGAGCCCGTGGGAGCGCATCCGCTCCCTCAAGGCGCGCACGAAGACCCCGCTCGGGCTCGCGCTCCGCGGCCGCTTCCTCGTCGGTCCGCGTCCCGTGGACGCCGAGTTCATCCGCCGCTTTGTCGCTTCGGCGGCGGCCAGCGGAATCGAGGTCTTCCGCCTGCACGATCCGCTCAACGACATCTCCAACCTCCGCGACGCCGCCGAGGCGATCGCCGACGCCGGCGCCGAGTTCGAGGGCGGGCTCGTCTATTCGTCCGGGCCGACCGGCGAGACGGATTCGCTCGTCGAGCCCGCACGGAAGCTGCCGGAGCTCGGTGCGGCACGCGTCCTCCTGCACGACCCGACCGGCTCGCTGCAGCCGCACCGGGCCAGCGAGCTGGTGCACCGGCTCGGCGAGGCAACCGGCCTTCCCGTCGGCATCTACTGCCAGGGCTCGGGCGGGAACGCCCTGGCCGCCGCGCTCGAGGCCGCGCGCGCAGGGGCGGATCTGATCGCCTGCGCGATCTATCCCGTCGCGCTCACGTTGCACCGAGTCTCAGGCGAGTCGCTCGCCGAGGCGCTGGCCGGGCTCGGTCTCGACACCGGTGTGGACGTGCAGACGCTCTGGGAGGCGTCCGATCTCGTCGACGAGCACATCGGCGACGAGCCGGTGACGCCGCTGGCGCCGCGGATCGCGGTGCGAGCGGCGGAGTACGACCTGCCGGCAGGACTCGTCGCCGCGCTCGACCAGCAGCTGCGCGGCCAGGCCGCGGGCGACCGTGTCGACGAGGTGCTGGACGAGCTCGTCCGCGTCCGTACGGAGATCGGCTCGCCGCCGCTCGCGGCGCCGATCGGCCAGATCCTCGCCTCGCAGGCGCTGCTGAACGTGCTCTCGGCGTCGCGCTTCTCGACCGTCATCGACGAGGTGCGGGCGCTGTTCGACGGGCGCTGGGGGACGCCCCCGGGAACGGTCGATTCGAGCATCCGCCGCGCGGTCTCACTGCTCACGGACCCGGACTCGACGGAGGAGCCGCCTCCGAAGCTACACGAGCTCCGCGCGCAGGCCGAAGGGCTCGCATCGAGCGAGGAGGAACTGTTGCTGCTCGGCCTGTTCGGCGAGGAGGCCGAGCCTCTGCTCGAAGGGATCCGCGGCCGCGCCCGCGGCGACGAGTCGATCGACTCGACGGTCGACAAGGCTCGCGCCGAGCGCATCAGGGAGATCGTCCGCGTCGTGCAGGAGAGCGGCGTCGGCGAGGTGACGGTCGAGGAGGAAGGGATGCGCGTCACGGTGCGGCGCACCCCCGAGGTGTCCGCCGCCGCGGCTGCTGCCGCGTCCATTGCGCCGGAGGGCGAGCCCGGCGAGGCGCTCCTGCCGGGGCGGGCCAACGGTCTGATCCGCGTCGAGGCGCCGATGGTCGGCGTCTTCTACCGCGCACCCGAGCCGGGAGCCGAGCCCTTCGTCGAGGTCGGAGATCCCGTCGGGCCCGGACAGACGCTGTGTCTGCTCGAGGCGATGAAGCTGTTCAACGAGTTGAAGGCGGACGCCGCCGGGATCGTTCGCTCCGTGCACGCGGAGAACGCGCAGCCGGTTGAGTTCGGACAGCTCCTGTTCGAGCTGGAGCCGGTCGTCGGCGTTCCGCTCGACGCCGTCTGATGTTCGAGCGCGTCCTCGTTGCCAACCGCGGCGAGGTCGCGGTACGCGTGATCCGGGCTCTGCACGAGCTGGGGATCGAGGCTGTCGCCGTCTACTCGACCGCGGACGAGGGCTCGATGCACGTCCGGCTCGCTGACCGCGCGGTGAAGATCGGGCCGCCGCCGGCCTCCGAGTCGTACCTCCGCATTCCGTCGCTCGTCGCGGCCGCGGCAATGACGGACTGCGAAGCCGTGCACCCGGGCTGGGGCTTCCTCGCGGAGAACCCGGCATTCGCCGCCGCGTGCGAGGCGAACGATCTCGTCTTCGTGGGCCCTGCGCCGGACGTGATGGCGCGGATGGGCGACAAGGCGCAGGCGAAGCTCGAGCTGCAGGCGGCCGGGGTGCCGCTCGTGCCGGGCACGGACGGCGCGGCGTCGGTCGAGGAAGCGCGGCGTGCGTCCTCCGAGCTGGGCTTTCCTGTGCTCTTGAAGGCCTGCGCCGGCGGCGGTGGAAAGGGCATGCGCCTCGTCCATTCCCCGGACGAGCTCGAGGATGCGTTCGGAGCGGCCGCAGCGGAGGCACAGTCCGCGTTCGGGAACCCGGCGCTGTACGTCGAGAAGGTGATCGTTCCGGCTCGCCATGTCGAGGTGCAGGTGCTCGCGGACTCGCGCGGCGGGGTGCTCACCCTCGGCGAGCGCGAATGCTCCGTCCAGCGGCGGCACCAGAAGCTGATCGAGGAGTCGCCGTCGGCGGCGCTGACGCCGGACTCGCGGGAGGCGATGGAGGCAACTGCGGCGCGAGCGGCTCGCGAGATCGGCTACACGAGCGCCGGGACGTTCGAGTTCCTCGTCGCCTCGGACGGCTCATTCTTCTTCATCGAGCTGAACGCGCGGCTGCAGGTCGAGCACCCGGTGAGCGAGCTGTGCACCGGCATCGACGTGGTGCGCGAGCAGTTGCGCATCGCTGCGGGCGCCACGCTCGAGACGACCGGACCCGCGGAGCGGCGCGGGCATGCGATCGAGGTGCGGATCAACGCCGAGGATCCGCGACGGAACTTCGCCCCCGCGCCGGGGACGCTGACGCGCTTCCGTGCACCGCTCGGGCCGGGTGTGCGCGTCGACACGGGCGTTGAGGACGGCGCGACGATCTCGCCGTACTACGACTCGCTGATCGCCAAGATCATCTGCTGGGACGAAACGCGGGAGACGGCGATCATACGAACTCTGCGCGCGCTCTCGGAGCTGGACGTCGACGGCGTGCCGACGACGCGCGACTTCGCGGCGGAGATCCTGCGAACCCCGGAGTTCGTGAGCGGCGAGTACTCGACGTCGCTTCTCGAGCAGCGGCTGGTGGTTGCATGAGCCTGACGATCAGCGAGTCGGCCTGGGCGCAACTCGTGGCGCATGCCGCCGAGCAGGTCGACGGGGTCCGGGTGCGCAGGCGCGGCGTCGAGCGAAGCGGCGACGACGTGTCGCTGCAGATCGTCGCGACATACGGGACGGTTCTGCCGGCAGCCGCGCGCGACGTTCAGGCGCACGTCGCCGCCGCGGCGCGGACGATGTGCGGCGTCGAGCTGCGCTCGGTGGACGTGGCGGTGGAGGAGCTCGATGAGTAGGCGGCAGGCACGTCGTGCGGCGCTGTTCGCCCTCTACAAGTCCGACCTCACCGGCAAGCCGGTAGAGCTGGAGCCGGACGCAGACGAGTACACGGTCGCCGTGACGCGGGCGGTGACGGCGCACGCGGACGAGTTGGACGCGCGCATCACGCAGTCGTCGAAGGGATGGCCGGCCGACCGGCTCGGCGTCGTGGAACGCAACGTCCTCCGGATCGCGATCGAGGAGATCGAGCGCGGGCTCGTTCCTCCGGAGGTCGCGATCGACGAGGCGGTGACGCTCGCCAAGCGCTACTCGACCGAGGAGGCCGGCAAGCTCGTGAACGGCATACTCGGACAAGTGGCGCGGGAAGCCGCATGACCGCCGACGAGTCGCTTCAACGCGCGGAGGAGCTGCTGCAGCGGCTGGAGGACGCGCGCGCCCGCCTCGAGCGCACGGACGACCCGAATGCCGCGGTCGAGGTGCTGCAGGAGCTGTCGCAGATCGCGAAGGACGTCGAGGCGGAGATCCAGCGTGCCCGGCGCGAGGCGGACGATGCATAGCGCCGCCGAGCTCCGCGAGCTCGTCTCCGCGTATCTCGCCGACCTCGAGCTGACGACCGAGCTCGGCTCGCTCGAGGAAGCCGTGCGCTACGCCGTCGGCGGCAAGCTGATCCGTCCCGTCCTCTGCCTCGCCACCGCCGAGGCGGCGGGCGCGACGGCCGACGAGGCGCTTCCGGCGGCGGTCGCCGTCGAGCTCGTCCACTCGTTCTCGCTCGTCCACGACGACCTGCCCGCGCTGGATGACGACGACGTTCGCCGGGGAAAGCCGACCGTGCATGCCGAGTACGGCGAGCGCACCGCGATCCTGGTCGGTGACGCGCTGCTGGCCGAGGCGTTCAGGCTCGCGCTCACCTACGACAGCCCCGAGGTCGCGCGCGAGCTCGCCGGCGCGACCTTGCGGATGATCGGCGGCCAACAGCTCGACTTCACCGGGGCGGCGGAACGCGAGGAGGTGCACCGGCTCAAGACCGCGGCGCTCTTCGAGGCACCTGTCGGCTGCGCGCTCTGGGTCGCGCGCGTCCCCGACGACGAGCAACGGACGTGGCGTGCGTTCGCGCGCGAGGCGGGCCTGCTCTTCCAGGTGGTCGACGACCTGCTCGACGGCGACGGGCTCGTCGCCGAGCACGGCGAGGAAGCGGTCCGCGCCCTCGCCGACGAGCGCTCCGCGCGCGCACAGGCGGCGCTGGCCGAGCTCGCCGCGGACACGTCGGTGCTCGAGGGAATCGTCGACGCGCTCGCGACACGCACCGCGTGAACGGCGACCCGAACTGGTTCGAGGGCTACTTCGAGCGCGAGTGGCTGGATGAGATCGCGCTTCACATCTCTGAGGAACGGACGCAAAAAGAGGTCGACTTCGTCGTCGAGAAGCTCGAGCTCGAGCCGCCGGCTCGAATCCTCGATCTCGCCTCCGGCCACGGCCGTCACAGCATCGAGCTCGCGCGGCGCGGCTTCGATGTCACCGGCTTCGACCTGAGCCCGCGCTCGCGCGAGCTCGCGCTCGCCGCCGCGGAGAAGGCCGGCGTCGAACTGGAGCTCGTCCAGGGCGACATGCGCGAGCTGCCGTACGTCGACGAGTTCGACGCGGTGGTGAACCTGTTCACGGCGTTCGGGTACTTCGACCAGGAAGAAGAGAACCAGCACGTTCTCGTGCACGTGGAGCGCGCGCTCGTGCCGGGTGGGAGGTTCTTGATCGACACGATCAACCTCCTCGGGCTCGCACGCCGCTTCAACGCGAAGACCTGGGAAGAGCGCGAGGGAGGCGCGGTCATGCTCGCCCTGCACGAGTTCGACTTCCTCAAGGGCAGGAACAACGCGACGTGGACGTTCCTGCATCCGGACGGCAAGCGCACCGAGCTGCGGCACTCGCTTCGGACGTACGCGCCGCACGAGTTGGTGTCGATGCTGACGAGCGCGGGACTCGAACCCGTCGGAACCTGGGGCGACTTCGAGGGCGCGGAGCTCGGCTTCGAAACCTGGCGCCTGATCGTACGCGCGGACAAGCCCAAGTAGCGCTACCGGGCGTCGCTAGGCTCGGGACATGTCCGCGATCCTCGCCGACGAGCTGGTCAAGACGTACCCCGGCGACGTCCGGGCACTCGACGGGCTGAGCTTCTCCGTTCCCGACGGCACCGTGTTCGGACTGCTCGGTCCGAACGGCGCGGGCAAGACGACGGCGGTGAAGATCTTGACGACGCTGTCGCGGGCGGATGCCGGGCGCGCCGAGGTCGCCGGCTTCGACGTGGTCCGCAAACGCAGCGGATGTTCGCCGCTCGATCGGCGTGGTCGGCCAGCGCCACGGTGTCGACACCGCGCTGACCGGTCGCGAGAACCCGCGCCTGCAGGGCCGCGTCTACGGGATGGGCGGCAAGGAGCTCGAGGGTCGCACGCAGGCGCTGCTCGACCAGCTCGGCCTCGACGAAGCGGGAGACCGGGTCACCCGTGGCTACTCCGGCGGCATGCAGCGGCGGCTCGACATCGCGCTGGCGCTCGTCCACCGGCCTCGTGTCCTCTTCCTCGACGAGCCGACGACGGGCCTCGATCCCGAGGTGCGCGCGGCGATGTGGCAGGAGATCGAGCGGCTCACCGAGGCCGAGGGACTCACGATTCTGCTGACGACGCACTACCTCGAAGAGGCCGACCAGCTGGCGGGCGAACCTGGCGATCGTCGACCGCGGCAAGGTCGTCGCCGCCGGAACTCCCGACGAGCTGAAGGGTCAGCTGCGCGGCGATTCCGTGCAGGTCGAGCTCGAGGGGACGCCTCAGAACGGCGTGCCGCGCGACGCGCTCGAACGGCTCGACGACGTCCACGAGGTGACCGTCGACGGCCGCACGGTGCGCGCACGAGTTGCGCAGAGTGCGCGCGACGTTCCCGTCGTCCTGCAGGCGCTCGAGTCGCACGGCGTCTCCGTTGCCTCGGTGACGGTCTCGCGCCCGTCGCTGGACGACGTCTACCTGCGGCACACGGGCCGTGCGTTCGCGCAGGCAGACGAGGAAGGTGCGAAGCGATGATCGCCCTCAAGCACGGCTGGTTCATGCTGAACCGGCACCTGCTCAATCTCTGGCGCCAGCCGATCTGGATCGCGGTGACGCTCGTGCAGCCGGTGATCTGGCTGCTGCTGTACGGCGCGCTGTTCAAGAGCGTCGTGCAGATCCCGGGCTTCCAGTCCGGCTCGTACATCCAGTTCCTCGCGCCCGGCATCGTCGTGATGACGGCGCTTTTCTCGTCCGGTTGGAGCGGAATGGCCGTGATCGACGACATCGACAAGGGGATCGTCGATCCCTCTTGGTGTCCCCGGCCGTGCGGGGGTCGCTGATCACGGGCCGGCTGCTGCAGGGGACGGTCGTGATCGTCGTGCAGTCGCTGATCATCGTCGTGCTGGCGGTGATCGTGGGTGCGCGGTTTCCGAACGCGTGGGCATCGCCGTGCTGATCGCGCTCGCGTCGCTGCTCGGAGCGTCGTTCGGCGCGCTGTCCAACGGGCTGGCACTGCTGGCGCGGCGTGAGGAGACCGTGATCGCAGTGATGAACTTCGTGCTGCTGCCGCTGACGTTCCTCTCGACGGCGTTCATGCAGAAGGACCTGATCCCGGGTTGGATGCAGCGGGTCGCGGACGTCAATCCCGTCAACTGGGCCGTCGAAGCGGGCCGCGCGTCGGTGCTGCCCGGAACCGACTGGAGCATGGTGCTGACGCGGCTCGGCCTGCTCGCGGCGCTCTGCGCCGTCTGTCTCGGCGTGTCCACGCGCGCCTTCCGTGCCTACCAGCGGGCCGTCTAGTGCCCCATTAGTAGTGGCCACCGTCCGCTACCTCGTGGACGACGTCGACGCCGCGGTCGAGCTCTAGCAGCCGCTGCGCAGGCCGCGGGCGTCCCGGGTGAGCGGCGGCGGGGCGTGGGCGAGGAGCTCTGGGACGGTGACGGCACGAAGCCCGCGGCGCGCCAGGTCGCGGAGGATCGACCGGAGCAACGGGAGCGCCCGCGGACGCGTCTCGTGGAGCAGCACGATCGACCCGCCGCGGATCCCGCTCCGTGAGTCCTCCACGTCCCAGAGGACCTGCAGCATCCCGAGCTTGTGCACGTAGGCGTCGCCGGCGGCGGTGCGGATGCCGTACGGAGGCCGGAAGAGCGCGATGCGGCGACCCGTGCGCGCGATCTCCGCAGCACGGGTGCGGCCGACCTCGGCGCGGAGGCCGGCCCGGCCGAGCGCGGCAAGGCTCACGTGCGACCAGGTGTGGTCGCCGACGGCGCCAACTGAGGCCTCGGCGCGCAGGGCACCGCGCCACCAAGCGAGGCGCTGGCCCACGAGGAAGAAGGTTCCCCGGGCACGTGCCCGGCGGAGCTCCGCCGCGATCGCGCGCGAATAGACGCCGGGGCCGTCGTCGAACGTCAGCGCGACCAGGCGTGAGCTGCGGTCGGCGCAGTAGACGGCGACGCCCTTCCGCGCGAGCCGCTCGACCGCGACTTCGCCGGCGCTGCGTCCCCGGCTCGCTTCGTCTGTGACCGCGGCGAAGGCAGCGGACGGCAATGCGAGGACGAGCAGCGCGGCGAGCCGGCGCACGGCCTCCATACTGCCCTTCGTGGAGGACGTCCGGCCGGCGCGCAGGATCCTGGCCGTCGCCAGTGGCAAAGGCGGCGTCGGCAAGTCGACGATCGCGCTCAACCTCGCGCTTGCACTCGCCGGCCGCGGCCATTCCGTCGGGATCCTCGATGCGGATCTCTACGGGCCCGACATCCCGGCGATGCTCGGCCTAACGCGCACCGAGGAAGCCAAGCAATGGACGCTCTGGCGGCGCGGCGGCCCATCGCTCAAGCCGATCGAGCGGCGCGGGGTGAGCGTGATGTCGGCTGGCTTCCTGCTCGGCGAGCGCCAGATCATGCCCTGGGAATCGCAGACGCTGCCGTTCGTCCTCCGGCAGTTGCTGAACGGCGTCGAGTGGGGCGAACCGGACTTCCTCGTCATCGACCTGCCGCCGGGCACGGCCGACCTCCAGGTCACCGTCTTCCGCGAGGCGGCGCTCGACGGAGCGCTGCTCGTGGTCGGCCCCCAGGACGTCGCCCACCTCGACGCCAAGAAGGTCGTGACGCTTCTGCGGGACGCGAACGTGCCGCTGCTCGGCGCGGTCGAGAACATGGCGGCGACGACCTGCCCGCACTGCGGCGAGCGGATCGAGCTCTTCCCTCCGGTCTCGGCCGAGCGCTCGTTGTGGCAGGACGGCGTCCGCAGGCTCGCCTCGATCCCGCTCGACCCCGCCCTGTCGCAGCTGAACGGGGGACCGCCGCCCGTCTTTTACGCGCTCGCCGAGGACGTCGAACGCGCGCTCGGGTGAAGAAGCGCCTCGACGTCCTGCTCGTCGAACGCGGCCTCGCCGAGAGCCGCGCACAAGCACAGGCGCTCGTCCTCGCCGGCCTCGTGCCCGGGTACGACAAGCCCGGAACCGCGGTGGACGACGCTGCCGAGCTGAACGTCGAGTCCCCGCCGCCGTACGTCTCGCGCGCCGGCCACAAGCTGGCGAACGGGCTGGATGCCTTCGGAATCGACGTGGAGGGGCTCGACTGCTGCGACGTCGGAGCGTCCACCGGCGGCTTCACGGACGTCCTGCTCCAGCGCGGCGCGGCGCGCGTGATCGCGATCGACGTCGGCTACGGCCAGCTGCATCCGAAGCTGCGCAGCGATTCGCGCGTCACCGTTCTGGAACGGACGAACGCGCGGCACCTCAGCGAGCTGCCGTTCTCGCCGCAGCTGGTGACCTGCGACGTGTCGTTCATCTCCGCGCGTGTTGCACTGCCGCCCGTGCTCCGGCTCGCAGTGCCCGGCTGGCAGGCGCTCGTGCTCGTCAAGCCGCAATTCGAGGCGGGACGCGAGGAAGCGAGAAAGGGCGTCGTGCGCGATCCCGAGGTTCAGCGGCGTGTGCTCGGTGAGCTCGTCGACGCCGCTCTGGACTGGGGAGCGGAGACCCGCGGCGTGGTGGACTCGGGCCTCCCCGGGCCGAAAGGAAACAGGGAGTTCGTGCTCTGGCTCGAGCACGTGCAGAATCCGCAGCGTGCCGACGACGTCGATCGCTGGATCGCCGACGCCGTTGCGTGATCCCGTCCGCCGCGCGGCGGTCGTCACGCACGGCAAACCCGCCACGATCGGCGACGCCGTCAAGCGGCTGCGCGCCGTCGCGGCCCGGGCGCACGTCGAGCTCACCGAGGACGACCCCGACATCGCGGTCGTGCTCGGCGGCGACGGGACGATGCTCCGGGCGCTCCAGCGCTGGCTCGGGACGGACGTGCCGGTGATCGGCGTCAACTTCGGCCGTGTCGGCTTCCTGGCGTCGATGCGACCCGACGACATGGAGGACGGCCTGGGGCGCGTCTTCGCAGGCGAGTACGTCGTCTACGAGTTGCCGACGCTCGACGCGGAGGCGGGCGGGGCGACGGCGACCGCGGTGAACGACGTCGTCGCCACCAGCGGGACGCTCGGCCGAATGGTCGAGCTCGACTGGAAGATCGGCGGCGAGGACATGGGCAGTGTCCCGTGCGACGGCGTCATCTGCTCGACCCCTTCCGGCTCGACGGCGTACAACCTGTCGAACGGGGGCCCGGTGTTGATGTGGGAGATCGACGCGTACGCGATCACGTTCGTCGCGCCGCACTCGCTCCACGCACGTCCGGTCGTCGTGCCGCGCAAGCGCGACGTCGAGGTGACGAACGTCACGCGGGACGTGTCCCTGGCCCTGATCGCCGACGGTCATCGCTTCGCCGACATCGCGCCGGGCGGCTCGGTGCGCATACGCCTCGGCGAGCAGGCGAGCCTGCTCGCGACGCTTCCCGAGGCGACCTTCGTCAGGCGCTATCTGGAGACCTTCGCCTCCTGAGCATGAGTCGCGCCTACCCTGCGGCGTTGTCTGGGTTTGCTGCAGGTTCGGCTCTCCGTCCGAGGAGCCAGATCGCCAAGAGCAGGACGAGCATCCCAACAAGGAGCTGAGGCGATCCGAGCGAGATCAGCGCCACGATGGGAAACGAGACGGCGGTGATGCGGAACAGCGTCCTCCAGGACGGCCCATGGCCGAGCGCCCGCGCGGCGCACGCGACGAACAGGCCGGTCACGAGCAGCGAGGCAGCGGCCGTCACCCAGCCGTACCAGCTGGGAAGGTTGCCCTCCTCGTGGCTGCGGAGCGCGTAGCGGACGCTGACCACGATGAACCCGCTGTAGGGGACGGCGGCGATCGCGAACCCGGCTGCCATGAGGCCTTGCCGCATCGGAGCATTGTGGACAACGTGCCAGGTATGTACCCGGTACGTGCCAGGTACGTGCTGTGGCTGGCGGTGGCCGCTTCCGCCGATACCCGCTCCTGGGCGCCGGGCGTACCATCCACCCGGTGCTGCGCCGCCTGCGCATCGAGAACCTCGTGCTCATCCGCGAGGCCGAGCTCGACTTCGCCCCGGGCCTGAACGCGATCACGGGCGAGACGGGGGCGGGGAAGACGATCCTCGCCCAGTCGATCGGGCTGCTGCTCGGCGCACGGGGCGACGCCGCGATGATCGGCGCCGCGGGCGAGGAGGCCTACGTCGAGGCCGAGCTGGAGGGGGAGGCGGAGTCCGTTGCCGAGCTACGCCCGGAGGACGAGCCGGGGCTCGTCGTCGCGCGCCGGATCTTCCGCGACGGACGGACGCGCGCGTACGCCTGGGGCCGTGCCGCGGCGCGCGAGGACGTCGCCTCGGCCGCCGAGGCGCTCGTCGCGATGTCGGGGCAGTTCCAGCAGCGGCGGCTGCAGCGCGGGTCGTTCCAGCTGGACGTCCTCGACGCCTACGCAGGCACGGCCGCAGTGCGCGCCGAGCTGCGCGCCGGGTGGCGCGAGCTCCTCGCGGCTCGGCGGCGGCTCGACGAGCTCACCCGCGACGCCGCGGCGCACGAGTCGCGCATCGCCGAGCTCCGAGCGCTCGTCGAGGACACCAAGGGTCTGGAGCCGGGTGAAGAGGACGCGCTCCGCGACGAGCGGGAGAAGCTCCGGCACGTCGAGGAGCTGGCGGCCGGCGCCGCTGCGGCTGCGGAGGCGCTCGCGCCCGACGACGGCGAGGGCGCCGCCGGGCTCGCCGCGGTGGCCGAGCGTGCCGTCGCGCCGCTGGAGTCACTCGCTCCCGAGCTCCGCCGCGTGGGCGACGAGCTGCGCGACGTGGAGCTCCGCCTTCGCGAGGCCGCGTCGGAGCTCCGTTCCTTCCTCGCCGGGCTCGGCGCCGAGCCGGGTCGGCTGCAGGAGCTCGAAGAGCGGCTGGAACGGATCGCGGACACGAAGCGGCGCTTCAGCTGCGAGACGTTCGCGGAGTTACTCGCCCGTGCCGCCGGTGCGCGAGAGGAGCTCGAGGCGCTCGACGCGGGCGCCGATCCGGCCGGGGCGGCAGAAGCCGCGGTCGCCGCAGCGCAGTCCCGAGCGGATGAGCTCTCAGGCGCACTTCACGACGCTCGCGACCAGGCGGCGCCGCGGTTCGCCGCGGCGGTGGCGGCCGAGCTGCGCGAGCTTGGCCTCGGGGCCGGGGAGTTCGTCTGCGAGTTGCGCGGGCGCGACCCGGGCAGCGCCGGCTGGGACGAGGCGCGCTTCTTGATCCGTCCCAACCCTGGACTGCCGCTCGCGTCGGTCGGAGACACCGCTTCCGGCGGCGAGCTGTCGCGGATCGCGCTCGCGATCGCCGTCGTCGCGGGAGGCGAGACGCTCGTCTTCGACGAGATCGATGCGGGGATCGGCGGAGAGACCGCCAATGCGGTCGGGCGCGCGCTCGCCCGAGCGGCGGAGCGCGCGCAGGTGATCACGATCACGCACCTGCCGCAGATCGCCTCGCTCGCCGAGCGGCACTTTCGCGTGGAGAAGGTCCCGGGCGATCCGACCCACACGCGCATCGCCGTCCTCGATTCGGAGGAGCGACGTGCCGAGCTGGAGCGGATGCTGGGCGGCGCAGAATTTCTCGCCATTCTCGGCAGGGCCGAGAATGGCTAGTACGTTCCTCGAGTTCACCGGTCCAGCACGCCTCGACCGGCGTACGAAGAATCTGACACGGCGGCTGCAACCCGGCGACATCGCGATCATCGACCACCGCGACCTCGACCGCGTTTCCGCGGAAGAGCTGATCGATTCCGGCGCCCGCGTCGTCGTCAATTGCTCCCCTTCCCAAACCGGCCGCTTCCCGAATCCAGGCCCGCTGCTGCTCGTGCGTGGAGGCATCCAGCTGATCGACGTCGAGGGCGAGGAGCTGTTCGACGAGCTGCACGACGGGGAGATCGTCTCCGTGCGCGGCGGAGGCGTCTACCGCAACGGAACCCGGCTCGCGACCGGGCGAACGCTGGACGAGCGCGCGCTCTCCGTCGCGCTCGCCGAGCAGCGCGGCCGTGTGACCGAAGCCCTGGAGCAGTTCGCAGACAACACGATGCGGTACCTGCGCGACGAAGGGCGCTTGCTCTCCGAAGGCGTCGACTTCCCGTCACTCGGGACGTCCTTTCGCGACCGGCACGCGCTGGTCGTCGCGCGCGGGCCCGGCATGAAGCGCGACCTGGCGATCGTCCGGCCGTACATCCGCGACTTCAAGCCGGTGCTCGTCGCCGTCGACGGCGGCGCCGACGCGCTGCTCGGGCTGGGCGTCAAGCCGCACGTGATCGTCGGCGACATGGACTCGGTCTCGGACCGCGCGCTGCGCTCGGGCGCAGAGCTCGTCGTACATGCCTATCGCGGCAACGGCAGCGCGCCCGGTGCAGCGAGGCTGGATGCACTCGGCGTCACGTACCAGGTCGTGGCCGCGCCGGGGATCAGCGAGGACATTGCACTCTTGCTCGCGTACGAGAAGGGCGCGGAGCTGATCGTCGCCGTCGGCACGCACCTGAACCTGATCGAGTTCCTCGAGCGTGACCGCGCGGGCATGTCGTCGACGTTCGTCACGCGACTGAAGGTCGGCGAGATCCTCGTCGACGCAAAGGGCGTCTCCCGGCTCGTGTCGCGCCGGGTCGGGATGTGGCCCTTCGTCGCCCTCGCGCTCGCAGGTCTCGTGGCGATCGTCCTCGCCGTCGCGGTCTCCCCGACCCTGCGACACGCGATCGAGCTGCTCTCGCTGCGCCTGCAAGACGTGCTCGGTATTTAAGTGCCCCATCAGGCAATACACGCCGGCTTCTGGCCCCGATCACGCGGGGCCAGAGTCCACCCTCGCGCTTGCCAAGGCTTCTAGCCTTGGCGCGGCGCGAGTGCGGCCTCTGGCTTGGTGCTCGCGACCCAGAAGGGCGGCAGCAGTACCTGAAGGGGCACTGATGCCTCGGTACGAGGGGTCACGCGAGCTGCTCGCGCCGCGCCAAGACGTCTGGAAGCTGATCCGCGAGCCGTTCCACCTGCGGGACTGGTGGCCGGGGATCGCCGGCGTGCGGCCGGATCGTCGCGGTTTCGCGCCGGGGGCTCGCTGGCAGGTCGTCGGCGACGACCGGCCGCGTCTGTTCCGGCGCCCGAACATGACCGGCATGCTCGTCGTCGTCGCGGTCGAGGAACCGTCGCGCTTCGCCTTCCTGCTCACGGGCGACCGGCTCGAGGCCGAGTTGCGGCTGGAGGAGCGCGGGGAGGACCGGACACTCGCAATCCTGAGCGTGAGCGGCCCGGCGCTGATCGGGCTTCGGCGAGGCTTGCCGCAGCGCGCGCTCGCTCGCCTGCACGCGCTCTGCCAGACCGCGGCAGACTTCTAGCTTCGTGTTCGATCTCCGGTATCACGTCGCGTCGCTCGCGGCGGTCTTCATCGCGCTGATCCTCGGGATCGTCATCGGGGTCGGGCTCTCCGGCAGCGGCGTCACGAAGGAGGCCGACCTGAAGGTCGCGCGCCTCGACCGGGACAAGGCCCGTGCCGAGGCGCAGGCATACAAAGAGCAGCGCGACCAGCTCCGGAAGGCGAGCAACGCATTCGATCGGGTCTATCCGGTCGTGATGCAGGATCTGCTCCTCGGCAAGCGCATCGCCGTCCTCTTCGTCGGCCGGGTCGACGGCGGGCTCGCGAGCGAGATCGAGACGGCGCTGACCGACGCGGGCGCCCACCCGGCGATGCGGACCCTCGCCTTGAAAGTTCCGATCGACGTCAAGCAGCTCGACAACGCGCTGATCGCGCAAGGGCCGCAGTTGGAGCGCTACGTCGGCGACGACAAGCTGGACGTCCTCGGCAGCGCGCTCGCAGACGAATTCATCAACGGCGGCGAGACGCCGGTGTGGAAGGCATTGGGACGCGTGCTCGTCGGCGAGCGGACCGGGAACGTGCGTCAGCGCGCCGACGGGGTTGTCGTCGTCCGCACGATCAAGCCGCAGGAAGGCGCGACGGCGCGTTTCTTACGCGGCCTCTACACGGGATTGGCCTCGTCGGACGCGCCGGCGGTGGGAGTGGAGGACACCGGGACGACCCCTTCGGCGATCCCCACGTTCGACGACCGCGGCCTCGCCAGCGTGGACGACATCGACCTGGACACGGGGCGCGCCGCGCTCGCGCTTCTCCTCGCCGGCGCCCGCAGCGGCCACTACGGCGTGCGCGACGACGCCGAGGCGATCCTTCCCGAGACGGGTGGATGAGCCGTTGACGATCCTCGTCGCCGCGCGCGACGAGGAGGACCTGATCGGCGACACGGTGCGCGCGCTGCTCGAGCAGTTCCCGGACGCCGAGGTCCTGGTTGGCGACGACGGCTCGCGGGACGCCACCGCAGGTCGCGCCGAGGCAGCCGGAGCGACGGTGCTCCGCCTCCCCCGCCGCGGCAAGGGCCAGGCGCTGTCGGCCGCGGAACGCGCCGCGCCTCCGGGCGCGCTGCTCCTCGTCGACGCCGATCTCCGCGGCTCCCTCCGCGACTTTGTAGCCCCGAGCCACAAATTCGGGATCACCGTGGCGTCGTTCGCGACGCCGCGCGGGGGCGGGTTCGGGATCGCCAAGCGGACCGCCCGGGCGTTGATCAAGCTCCGCAGCGGCTTCGAGGCACGCGAGCCCCTCTCCGGCCAGCGGCTGTTGTCTGCACAGGCACGAACGGCGGTCTTCCCGGTGGCGCCCGGCTTCGGTGTAGAGACGCGAATGACGATCGACGCCGTCCGGGCGGGGCTGCCCGTCGAAGAAATCGAGCTCGACCTGGAGCACCGAGCCACGCTGCGCGACGCGAGCGGGTTCCTGCACCGCGGGCGCCAGCTCCTCGACGCGCTGCTCGCCGCCGGTCCGTTGCGGCTCAACTACCGCGGCCTGCGTCTCCCGCTCGTCGGTTGGACGGTTGCCGTGCACGAGCCGGTCGTCACCGCGATCGGCCTCGCTGACGACGTCTGGTCCGGCACGGAACGAGGCTTCCGGGCACACCTGCGAGCCGGCAACACGACCGGCATCCTCAAGCTGGTCGGCATCCCGCTCTACGGGCTCGTCCGCACGCGCTCGGTCTCGGGCGCGCTGCTCGTCGGTCTCTCCGCGAACGTTCTCAACCAGCTCGACACGCGTCCCGGCCGCGCGCTCAAGGCGTACCTCGCCGCCGCGCTCTTCCTCGACGCGCCGCTCGCACTCGCCGTCCTGCTCGCTCCGTACGATCTTCGGGAGATGGCGATGCTCGGGGACGCGGGGTCGAACGGTTTTGGTGCGCTGCTAGGCTTGAATTCCGTGAGTCGTCTCACGGGCAAACGCCGTTGGGCCGCGATCTCAGCACTCGCCGGCCTCACCCTCCTCGGAGAACGTCGAAGCCTCGGCGCCCTGATCGAGCGCACGCCGGTCCTGCGCGAGCTCGACGCCTGGGGGCGTAGACCTTGACCAAGTACGTCTTCGTGACCGGTGGCGTGGTCTCCGCGCTCGGCAAGGGCATCGTCGCCGCCTCGCTGGGTCGGTTGCTGCGCTCGCGCGGCCTGCAGGTGCAGGTGCAGAAGTTCGACCCCTACCTGAACATCGATCCGGGGACGATGAGCCCGTTCCAGCACGGCGAGGTCTTCGTCACCGAGGACGGCGCCGAAACCGACCTCGACATCGGCCACTACGAGCGCTTCGTCGACGAGAACCTCTCCCGCAACGCGAGCCACACCGCCGGCGCGATCTGGGACACCGTCCTGCGCAAGGAGCGCAAGGGCGAGTTCCTCGGCGCGACCGTCCAGGTGATCCCGCATATCACCAACGAGATCAAGCGCCGCATCCGCAGCGCCGCGGAGGCCACGACCGCGGACGTCGTCATCTCCGAGATCGGCGGCACGGTCGGCGACATCGAGGGACTGCCGTTCCTCGAGGCGATCCGCCAGTTTCGCCGCGAGGTCGGCCCCGAGAACGTCCTCTACCTGCACGTGACGCTTGTGCCATTCATCGAGGCCGCCGGCGAGCTGAAGACGAAGCCGACCCAGCACTCCGTGAACGAGCTGCGGCGCATCGGTCTCCACCCCGACATCGTCGTGGCGCGCTCCCGGGAGGAGCTGTCGCGCGACATCCGCGAGAAGATCGCGCTGTTCGCCGACGTCGACGCAGAGGCCGTCATCGCGTCGCCTGACGTGCGCGACGTCTACCTCGTCCCGTCGGTGCTGAAGGACCAGGGTCTCGACTCGCTCGTCTGCGCCAAGCTCGGCATCGAGGCTCCGGAGGCCGACCTGGGCGAATGGGGGACGCTGATCGATCGCATCGACCGGCTCGAGGGCGAGGTGGAGATCGCGCTCGTCGGCAAGTACGTGAAGCTGCGCGACGCGTACCTCTCCGTGCACGAAGCGCTCAAGCACGCCGGCGTGTACCACGGCTGCAACGTGCGCGTGCGCTGGGTGGACGCGGAGGGGATGTCCTACGACGAGGCGACGCGCGTGCTCGAAGGCGTCGACGGCGTACTCGTCCCGGGCGGCTTCGGCTCGCGCGGCTGGGAGGGGAAGATCCTCGCCTGCCGCGTCGCGCGCGAGCGGAGCATCCCGTACCTCGGCATCTGCCTCGGCATGCACGTCGCGGTATCGGAGTTCGCTCGACACGTCGTCGGCCTGGACGGCGCCAACTCGACGGAGATGGATCCCGAGACGCCGTACCCGGTCATCGACCTGCTGCCGGAGCAGAAGGAAGTCGAGGATCTCGGCGGCACGATGCGGCTGGGCGCGCAGGCGGTCGAGCTCGTTGGGCGGACGCGCGCTGCGGAGACGTACGGCGACGGCGTTGTGCAGGAGCGGCACCGCCACCGCTACGAGGTCAACAACGCGTACCGGCCTGCGCTCGTCGATGCCGGGCTCGTTGTCTCGGGGACGTATCTCGAGGGGCGGCTGGTCGAGATCGTCGAGCTGCAGGACCACCCCTGGTTCGTCGCGTCGCAGTTCCATCCCGAGTTCAAGTCGCGGCCGACGCGTCCGGCGCCGCTCTTCCGCGATTTCGTCGGCGCGGGGCTGAGCCGCGCGCGGGAGCGCGGCACGGTCGCGCTGGCCGCTGCGCGCTAGTCCTCCCGCTGCGCGTTAGTCGTCTTCGATCGGGACGCCGACCGAGACGTAGTGCGTCATCCCGGCCATCGTCGTCTCGCCGGCGCGGTAGCGGAACTCGAAGGTCGTCCCGTCCTTGCGTCGCGCCGTCAGGACGCCCTTCTGGGTCCGTGCCGCGACGAAGCTCTGGTAGTGCGCCGCCACGTCGGTGCCGACGGCGACATCCGTCACGTTCAGCTGGAGCAGCTCCTCGCGTGTGTAGCCGAGGAGGCTGCACGCGAAGCGATTCGCGGCGACGTAGCGTCCGGTCTCGTCCGCCACGAGGACGGCAACCGGCGCGCCGTCGACAGCTTCGCCGAGCAGGCCGATCTGAACCAGAGGTGCGGCGACGCTCAAGTGCTCCAACTGTAGTCCCCTCTTCTACGATCGCCAAATGGCCCCGGTTCTCGAGCTGTTCACAGAGCTGGCCGCGATTCCGAGCCCGCCCGGCCAGGAGCGTGCCGTGGCGGATGCGGTCGCCCGCTACCTGCGCGACTGCGCGGTCGAGGTGGACGAGGACGGCGCCGGGACCGTGGTCGGGGCAACGGCCGGAAACCTCTACTCCCGGCTCGAAGCGACCGCCTCGGGGACGCCGCTCTTCTTCTGCGCCCACCTCGACACGGTCCCGCCGACCGGCCCGATCGAGCCGGTCGTGGACGACGAGGGTGTCGTGCGCAACGCGGCCGAGACGATCCTGGGCGCGGACAACAAGGCGTCGGTGGCGGCGATGCTCGAGGCGACGCGCCGCGTCCTGTCCGAGAACCGTCCGCACGCCGGCATCGAGCTCGTGTTCACACCCAAGGAAGAGGTGGGCCTGCTGGGTGCGTTCGCGTTCGACCACCGGCGCCTGACGGCCACGCACGGGTACGTGTACGACCAGGCCGCGCCGATCGGGGACGTGATCCTGGGCGCGCCGTTCGCGCAGGCACTCGAGGTGCGCTTCACCGGGCGCGCCGCCCACTCGGGCATGCATCCGGAGGAGGGACGGAACGCGATCGCGGCCGCCGCGCGGGCGATCGCCGACTTCCGCCTCGGCCGCGTCGACGAGGATTCGACGGCGAACGTCGGCCTGATCAGCGGCGGCACCGCGCCGAACATCGTCGCCGAGTACTGCACGTTCCAGGCCGAGGCGCGCTCCCACGACGAGCGCAAGCTGCACGAGCTCGTCCAGGAGATGATCGACGCCTGCTCGTTCGCGGCGCAGATGTCCGAGTGTCGCGTCGACGTGAAGACGCGCAAGAGCTACAGCGGCTACCGCTTCAAGCGCGACGACGAGGTCGTCCGGCTCGCCTCGGAGGCGTTGTCGCGCACGGGCTACGAGCCGCGCTTCGGCCTCAGCGGCGGTGCGGCCGACGCGAACGTCTTCAACGAGCGTGGCCTGCAATGTGTGAACCTCGCCAACGGGATGACCGACATCCACACGCCCGACGAGCACATCTCCGTCGCGGATCTCGAGGGTATGGTCGACGTGACCCTCGCGCTGATCGATGCCGCTGTCGCTTAGGCGCGGCACGGTCACCGCGATCACCGAGCGGCACGAGGGGCTCGTGCGGCTGGAGGTGGACGGCGCCGTGTGTATCGCCTACCCGCGCCTCACCGGGCCGGTCGCGCTCGGCGACGAGGTGCTCGTGAACGTGCAGGCGCGGGCGCTCGAGCTCGGATCCGGCGGCTTCGACATCCTGTACGCGAACCTGACCCGGGGGCTCGAGCTGGCGGCCGAGCCGGGCACGCACGTGATGACGCTGCCGTACACGCCGCTGCAGGCTGCGGCGCGCCATGTCGAGGAGGGAGATCGACTCGCGGAGTCGTTGAGCGGCCTGCCCGTCGTCTGCTGCACAGTGCACTCGCAGGTCGCGCCTGTCTGCGCGGCGCTGCGCGGCCCGCGCGTCGCGTACGTGCAGATCGGCGGCGGCGCGCTGCCGGTCGTTCTCTCCGATGTCGTGCGCGTGCTGAGGGAGCACGGCCTGCTCGCGCACACGGTCGCGGCGGGCCCGTGCACCGACGCGGACGTCCAGTGCGTGAACGTCTACTCGGCGCTCGCATGGTGCGCGAGCCGCGCCGACGTCATCGTCTGCTCCGTCGGCCCCGGGCTCGTCGGCACGGGGACGCGACTCGGGCATGGAGCCGTGGCCGCGGCCGAAGCGGCGAATGCCGCAAGCGCTCTCGGCGGCGCTCCGGTGCTCGCCGTTCGCAGCTCGGAGCTGGACGAGCGCGAGCGTCACCTCGGCGTCTCGCATCACGCCCGCACCGTGCAGGAGCTGTGTCTGGGCGAGCTCACCGTCCCCGGACCGGGGGACGTGGACGCCTCGGGGTGGCGCGAAGCCTGCGCAGGGCTGCCGCTTTCCTTCATGGGCCGCGGCCCGGACGAGGAACCGCGTTTCTTCGAGGCGGCCTACGCTGCGGGGCTAGTCGCGCGCTCCAAGATTCCGTAGCCGCATCCCGCTGAACTCGAGCGACGATGCGATCACCTGCTGCCATAGCGCCCAGAGGTCGGGGACGATGCGCAGCTCGATCGCGGCCTCGGCGTGGAGCGCGACGAGATCGCCGAGCTCGACGAGCTCCAACGGCTCGATGGGCACGCGGCTGATCCAGTAGCCGCCGACCTGCTCGTCCTGCACGAACGTTTCCTCCGGAAGTCGATACGCGACGACCCGGGCGGTGCGCATCACCTCGAGCCAGTCGTTCTGAATCGCGTGCACGCGAGGGCTTCCGCGGAGGAAGTGCTCGCGGTCCGCGGCCGTTGTCCGCGCGTCGGCCCAGAAGGTCCCCCGCGGACAGTCGCGGGGGAACCAGTAGAGCGGCAGGTGTCGCGTGTCGATCGCCCAGACGCGCGGTTCGTCGGTGAGCGCGGTCTCTGCGCGGTGCGGCTCGAAGCGGCGGATCGATTCGTCCTCGCTGACGTGCCAGAGCGCGTGCGGGCCTTCTCCACGGTACGGCGGTGCCGGCGCGCGCACGGCGGCAGTATTGCGGGCCGTGGAGGAACGGAGGCTCGGTCCGGTCGTAGGTCTCGGAACGTGGAAGACGTTCGGCGGCGGCGCAGCGCTCGCGCGGAATGTCGTCGGCGCAGCACTCGATGCGGGCGTGCGGTTGTTCGACAGCTCGCCGATGTACGGCGGGGCCGAGCCGTCACTGGGTGCGGCGCTCGAGGGCAGGCGCGACGGCGCGACCGTGGCGACGAAGATCTGGACGCCAAGCGTCGAGGAGGGACGCGCACAATACGCGCGGCAGGTCGGCTGGTTCGGGCGCGTCGAGATCGAACAGGTGCACAACCTTGTCGCGTGGCGCGAGCACGTGACGTGGCTCGCGCGGGAGCGCGAAGACGGCCACGTCGACAAGCTCGGCGTGACGCACTATTCGCCTGGGAGCTTCGAGGAGCTGGCCGAGGCGATGCGGACGCGCCGGTTCGACGTCGTCCAGCTCCCGTACAACCCGCGCGAGCGAGCCTGCGAGCGCGAGCTGCTTCCGCTCGCCGCGGAGCTGGGCCTGGCCGTGATCGTGATGCGCCCGCTCGGCGGAGGCGCTCTCGCACACCGCGCGCCGTCGCTCGAAGAGCTGGCGCGGCTGCGGGAGCTCGGCGTCGAGACCTGGCCGCAGGCGCTGCTCAAATGGGTGCTGTCCGACGAACGGGTGGACGTCGCCATCCCCGCGACCTCGAAGCCGGAGCGCGCCGCGGAGAATGCGCTCGCAGGCGAGCCGCCGTGGTTCGGGGCGGGGGAGCGCGCCTACGTGGAACGATTGGCGGCGCGATGAAGCCGGACGAGTCGCGCACGGTCTACGACGGCAAGCTGTTCGACGTCACGCTCGAGCGCTGGGGCGACAACGAGCGCGAGATCGTCGAGCATCCAGGCGCCGTCGCGATCGTCGCCGTCGACATGGAGGACCGCATCGTCCTCGTCCGCCAGCTCCGAGAGCCGGCGCGGCGGAAGCTGCTCGAGCTGCCGGCCGGGACGCTCGGCGAGCGCGAATCACCGGACGACTGCGCCCGACGAGAGTTGCGCGAGGAGACGGGGTTGAACGGCGGCGAATGGACACGGCTCGCCCGGTTCTGGACGACTCCCGGCTTCTGTCGCGAGTTGATGCACGTGTTCGCCGCCGAAGGGGTGAACGAGGGCGAGCCGGAGCTCGAAGCGGACGAGCAAATCGAGCTGGTTCGCATCCCACTCACCGACGTCGAGGCCCGAATCGGCGAGCTGCAGGACGCGAAGACGATCGCGGGTCTGCTGCTCTACCTGCGGCGCGGCAGCCACTGATTCCGCAACACCCCCGCCCGGGGCACCCCATCCCACCACCCACTGCGATCGTAACGAGAACGGTGTCGCGTGTCTGTGCCGGAATCGTGCCGAGAGTCAGCGACCCCTGTAAGGTTGCGCGCGCCGTGAAGATCGGCGTCGCGAAGGAGATCAAGTCCGACGAGTACCGCGTCGCGCTCACCCCGGCCGGCGCGCTCGAGCTGATCCGGGAAGGGCACGACGTCCTGGTCGAAAACGGCGCCGGCACCGGGAGCGCGTTTGCAGACGACGCCTACACGAACGTCGGCGCGCGCATCGTCTCGGTCGACGACGTCTGGAACGACTCCGAGCTGCTGCTCAAGGTGAAGGAGCCGATCGAGCCCGAGTACGAACGCCTGCGCGAGGGGCTCGTGCTGTTCACGTACCTGCACATCGCCGCCGACGAGCGGCTGACACGCGCGTTGATCGACTCCGGCGTGACGGCGGTCGCCTACGAGACCGTCGAGACGGACGATCGGCGGCTGCCGCTGCTCGCGCCGATGAGCGAGATCGCAGGCCGGCTCGCCGCACAGGCCGGCGCGTATTTCCTCGAGAAGCCGCTGGGCGGCCGCGGGCTCCTGCTCGGCGGTGTGCCCGGCGTCGCGCCGGGACGGGTGATGGTGATCGGCGGCGGTGCGGTCGGCTACAACGCCGCGATCATCGCGATCGGCCTCGGCGCGCAGGTGACGATCCTCGAGCGTTCGATCGATCGTATGCGCTACCTCGACGAGATCCTCTCCGGCCGCGTCAGTCTCGTCATGTCGTCGAGCCTCCAGATCGCCGAGTCGATCAAGGACGCGGACGTCGTCATCGGCGCCGTGCTGATCCCGGGCGCGCTCGCGCCCAAGCTGGTGACGCGGGAGATGATCGGCGACATGACGAAGGGCGCAGTCGTTGTCGACGTCGCGATCGACCAGGGCGGGTGCTTCGAGACGTCGCGCCCGACGACGCACTCCGATCCGGTCTACGAGGTCGACGGCGTCACGCACTACTGCGTCGCGAACATGCCCGGCGGCGTTCCGATCACCTCGACGAAAGCGCTGACGAACGCGACGCTTCCCTACGTCGAGGCGATCGCAGACCGAGGCCTGCGGGAGGCGGTCGCCGAGGACCGCGCACTGGCGCGCGGCGTCAACGTCGTCGAAGGCAAGATCACCTATCGGGCTGTCGCCGAGGCGCACGACCTCGACTACACGCCGCTGGAGGACGTGCTCCCTCTGGCGAGGGTCTAGTCCGCGGGGTCGGGCGTCGTCTTCGTCGGCGAGACCTTGACGACGATCCAGGTCACGGCGGCCGCGAGCGCGATCACGCACGCGATGAAGACGAGAATGCCGATGACTCCGAGGACCGTGGTCACGCCTGCGCCGTAGGATAGCCGCGTGCCTAGGGCCTGCGTGATCGTTCTCGACGCCGTCGGCGCCGGCGAGCTCCCGGATGCCGCGGAATACGGCGACGAGGGCTCGGACACGCTCGGCAACGTCGCCAAGGCCGTGGGCGGTCTCGACCTCCCGAATCTGGAGGCACTCGGCCTCGGCAACATCGAGCCGCTGCAGGGCTGTCCACCGCAGCCCGGCGCCCCGGCGATCGCCGGACGCTTGATCGAGCGCTCGAAGGGCAAGGACACGACCGCCGGCCACTGGGAGCTGATGGGCATCGTCACGGCGCATCCCTTCCCGACCTATCCGCACGGCTTTCCGCACGACGTGATCGACCCGTTCATGCACCGAACCGGCCGCGGCGTGCTCGGAAACAAGCCGGCCTCGGGGACCGAGATCATCCAGGAGCTTGGCGAGGACCATCAGCGGACGGGGAAGTGGATCGTGTACACGTCTGCCGATTCCGTCTTCCAGATCGCCGCCCACGAGGAGACCGTGCCGCTCGAGGAGCTGTACGAAGCGTCGCGTACCGCACGCGACATCCTCACCGGAAAGCACGCAGTGGGACGCGTGATTGCTCGGCCGTTCACCGGCGAGCCGGGCAACTACACACGCACGGGCAACCGTCACGACTTCTCGCTCGAGCCGCGGCGGCCGAATTACCTCTCGCTCGTCCGCGACGCCGGGCTGAAGGTGCACGGCGTGGGCAAGATCGGCGACATCTTCGCCGGCGTGGACATCGACGAATCACATCCGACGAAGTCGAACACCGAAGGGATCGTGACGACGGAGCGCCTTTTGCGTGAGCTCGACGACAGCTTCGTCTTCGTCAACCTCGTCGAGACGGACATGCTCTGGGGTCATCGCAACGATCCCGTCAACTTCCATCGCTGCCTGCAGGACTTCGACCGGCGCCTGCCGGATCTGCTCGACGCGCTCCGGCCCGGCGACCTGTTCGTGCTTTCTTCTGACCACGGTTGCGATCCGACGACACCCTCCACCGATCACTCGCGGGAGCACGCGCTTCTCCTCGCGTACGTCGAAGGCCGAAACGCGAGCGGCGCTCGGCACGACGGCGAGTTCGCGGACGTCGGCGCGACCGTCAACGGGTGGCTTGGTGGAAAGGAGCCGTCACGAGGAATCCCGGGCAAGCCGATCGTGACTCCCTGAAGCTCGACGTCGTCGCGCAGAAAGCGGCGTGATTCGCGCCGTCGAGCTGATCCAGCGCAAGCGTGACGGGCACCAGCTCGCCGCGGAGGAGCTCGCAGACTTGGTGCTCGGCTACACACGGGGCGAGATTCCGGACTATCAGCTCGCCGCGTTCTGCATGGCTGTCTACTTTCGCGGGCTGACGAGCGCGGAGACGCATGCGCTCACCGACGCGATGATCCGTAGCGGCGAGACGATCGATCTCGGCGCCGCGCTCGGGCGCAAGGTGGTCGACAAGCACTCGACGGGCGGGGTGGGGGACAAGACGTCGCTCGCGGTCGGGCCGATCGTCGCGGCCTGCGGTGTGCCGTTCGGGAAGATGAGCGGCCGGGGGCTCGGTCACACGGGCGGCACGCTCGACAAGCTCGAGTCGATCCCGGGTCTCCGCGTCGAGCTGTCGCAGCAGGAATTCGTCCGGCAGGTGCGCGAGGTCGGGCTGGCGATCGTCGGCCAGACGGCGGATCTCGTCCCGGCGGACAAGAAGCTCTACGCCCTGCGCGACGTCACCGCGACGGTCGAGAACGTATCGCTGATCGCGGCAAGCATCATGTCGAAGAAGATCGCCGCGGGCGCGCAGGCGATCGTGCTGGACGTGAAGGTCGGCGACGGCGCATTCATGAAGACGTTGCCCGACGCCCAGATCCTCGCCGAGGCGATGCTCGACCTCGGCCGCCGGGCGGAACGCGAGGTGGTCTGCCTGCTCACCGACATGGACCAGCCGCTCGGACGCGCGGTCGGGAACGCGCTCGAGGTGCGTGAGGCGCGCGACACGGTCCGCGGCGACGGGCCTCCCGATTTCACCGAGCTCGTGCTCGACGCCTGCGCGCGGCTGCTCGCCCTGTCCGATCTCGGCGTCGACGACGCTGAGGGCCGTCGGCGCGCCGAGCAGGCCGTGGCAGACGGCTCCGCGCTCGTCGCGTACGAACGCTGGATCCGTGCGCAAGGCGGTGATCCGTCGGAGGAGGCACTGCCGCGCGCGCCCGTCGTCGCCCCTGTGGAGGCGTCGCGCACCGGGTACGTTGCCCGGCTGGGCGCGACCCGCGTGGGTGTCACTGCGCTGCACCTGGGTGCCGGGAGGCAGACCAAGGACGACACGATCGATCACGCGGTCGGCATCGTCTGCCGGCGCAAGCGGGGAGACGCGGTCGCCGCCGGCGAGATCCTCGCCGAGGTCCACGCGCGCGACGAGACAGCTGCCGCCGGTGCGGTTCGCGAGATCCACGCCGCCTACGAGCTCGCCGACGAGCCGCCGGCTCCGCGGCGGCTGCTCCTCGACGTCCTGAGCTGAGCCCGACGAGCCGTGGCTAGGCTCGATCCATGCCCGAGCTTCCCGAGGTCGAGACGATCCGCCGACGACTCGAGCCGGTCCTCGTCGGACGGCGCTTCGAGGACGTCGAGATCAACGATCCGCGCCTGACGCGTCCGCACGACCCGGCCGAGGTGGCGGCCGAGCTGACCGGAGAGCGCGTCGCAGCGGTCGAGCGTCGCGGCAAGTATGTGGTTGTTCGGTTCGAAAGCGGCCGTGTGCTCCTGATCCACCTCCGGATGACGGGGAACCTCCTGCACGCCGACGGGGGGACGCTCGAGCCGGATCCGCACCGCCGCGCCGTTGTCAGACTAGACAATGGATCGGACGTCACGTACCGCGACGTCCGCCGCTTCGGCACGTGGCTGCTCGTCGAGGCGGCCGATGTCGACGCGTATCTCGCCGAGCGCCTCGGCGCCGAGCCGCTCGAGCGTGCGTTCACCACGAAGGGGCTCGGCGCGCGGCTCGCGAATCGCCGCGCCCCGCTCAAGGCCGCCCTGCTCGACCAGCGCACCCTCGCGGGGATGGGGAACATCTACGTGGACGAGACGCTCTGGCGCGCCCGGCTGCACCCGTTGACTCCGGCCGGAGACGTGTCGCCGGACGCGTACCCGCAGCTGCGCCGGGCGATCCGGGCGGCCCTGCAGGCGGGCATCAGACGCCAAGGAGCGACGCTGCGCGACTACCGGCAGCCCGATGGTGCGCGCGGACGGATGCAAAACGAATTCAAGGTCTACGGGCGCGAAGGCGAGCCGTGCGAGCGCTGCGGGACGCCGATCGAGAAGACCCGCGTCGCGGGGCGCGGAACCTGGTACTGCCCCAGCTGCCAGCGCTCATAGCTACCCGAAGCGCGTTCTGAGGCGCACCCGAATCGGTAGAGCTGCTCCCCCTTTCGGGTGAAGGAGTAGCGCCTATCACTCGATTGGGTGACGTCGCGCGTGTGGCCGTCGTGCAGGAATCGATGGGAACGTGCGGCCGGAGCCCCGTGCGGCGCCGCGCGCTACCCGACAACGAAAGCGAGATCTGATGCCCTGCCGCAAGAGCAATCGACCCTTGCCTGCGACGCTGCGCTCTGCGCTGCTTCTCGTCACACTGTGCGCGCTCCTGGCGCCTGCCGGCGCGAGCGCCGGCGATCGTCCTTCGGTGTTCGTTCCCCAGTCGCTGTACGCCGCAGCGCGGGCCGAGCCCGATCGGGGCTTCGACGTGATCGTCCAGGGCGCGCCCAACGTCGGCATGGTCGCGCGGGCCGTCACCGCCGCGCTGACAGCTGTTCCGGCCAAGGAGAAGGACAAGGCGAAGGAGCCGCGCAGGTTCACGAGCGTCGACGCCGTGAACGTGCAGCTGACCGGGCAGCAGCTCGTCGACCTCGCCGGCGCGAGGGACGTCCTGTCGATCACCCCCAACACCCGGCTCGACGTGGCCGGCTTCCTGAACAAGCAGCAGTGGCCCTACGTGACCGGGGTGCCCAAGCTCTGGCCGCTGACCACGAGCACCGGTCTCCTGGGAGCGCCCGTTCCGCCGACGCCCGGAATTGCAATTGTCGACTCCGGCGTCGATGCGGCCCGCGAGGACTTCGGCGGACGCGTTACCAACGTCGACCTCTACACGGGCACCGCCCAGAACGCCGCCGGCGACGGTCGCGGTCACGGGACGTTCGTCGCCAGCATCGCGGCCGGGCAGGCAGCGGGCTACACGGGAATGGCACCCTCGGCGCCGATCGTTTCGCTCGACGTCGTCGACGACTCAGGCCACGGCTCCGTCAGCGACCTCCTGGCAGCCTGCGACTGGCTGCTCGCGAACAAGGATCGCTACGGGATCCGGGTCGCAAACTTCTCCATCTACGCGGCCTCTCCCGCGACGATCCGGTTCGACCCGCTGAACCGCGCCGTCGAGAAGCTCTGGCTGAGCGGCCTCGTCGTCGTCGCCGCGGCCGGAAACTACGGCTCCGCAGCCGGACCCAGCGGCATCCCCTACGCGCCCGCGAACGATCCATTTGTGATCACGGTCGGTGCTGCCGATATCTCTGGGAGCGTGTCCACGAACGACGATTTCACCGCACCCTGGTCGGCCTGGGGCTACACGCCGGACGGCTTCGCAAAGCCCGACCTGTCCGCGCCCGGCCGCTACATGGTCGGCGCGGTCCCGGCGACGGCCACGATGACGACCGAGCATCCCGAGCGCGTCGTCGCGCCGGGGTACATGCAGATCTCCGGCACGTCCTTCTCGGCGCCGGTCGTCTCGGGCGCGGCGGCGGAGCTCCTCGCGCTGCACCCGAGCTGGACGCCTGATCAGGTCAAGGGCGCGCTGATGCTGCGGGCGAAGCCGATGGGCGCGGCCGTCCCGCGCTCCTCAGGCGTCGGCGAGGTCTACCTCCCCGAATCGAACACGCTCACGCTGCCGCCCAATCCAAACCTCTCGCTGCGGACGTTCGTCGTCGCCGATCCGGCCGGCGGCACGATGTTCGACGCCGAGGCCTGGTCGGCTGCGGCGGCCGCGGATCCGCTGTGGGACGCGGGCACGTGGGAGCCCGGCACCTGGGAGCCCGGCACCTGGGAGCCCTCGGCGACCTGGGACACCGCCAGCTGGATCAGCGGCACCTGGGAGCCCGGGACCTGGGAGCCGGGAACGTGGGAGCCCGGCACGTGGGAGCCCTCGAGCTGGGTATCCGGCACCTGGGAGCCCGGGACGTGGGAGCCCGGGACGTGGGAGCCGTCGACCTGGCTGAACGGCCTCGACGCGGCCGCCGCGGACTTCAACAGCGCGGGCGGGTACTGGATCAGCGACCTCGAGCGCCAGCAGGTCCTCGCCGAGCTGGGAGTCACCGGGTAGATGGCCGTCGCAGCGCCTCGTCGCAGCATCGCGTCGTTCGGAGCGCTGCCCTCGGCTGGACGGATCTTCATCCTCGCGGTCGCGGCGGCGGCGCTCGGCGCCGCCGTGCCTGCGCTGGCGCAGCTGCGCCTGGACGAGCCGTGGTGGACGTTTGCCGTCCTCGCGGCAGGCGCCGCCGCCGTCAACCTGCGCGGTGTCACGACCGGCCGGCACCACCGGCTCGACGGCGCGCTCGTCTTCATCACCGCGGCGGCGCTGCTGCTGCCGCCGGAGCTGGTCGCGTTCATGGGGCTCGCCCAGCACGGCGTCGACGGAGTGCGCCGGCGCTACCCGTGGTTCGCGCAGGTCTTCAACGTCGCGAACAGCACGCTTGCAGGACTCGCGGCCTGGGCCGTCAACGACGCGTTCGCAGCAACGGGTAGCGACGCACGCGTCGGAGCGGCAGCCGTCGTCGCCGGTGTGACGGTCGTGCTCGCGAACCAGACCTTGCTCGCGCTGATGGTGCGGCTCGGGAACGGCCGCAGCCTGCGCTCGACGCGCCTGCTCTCACGCGAGAGCCTGGCGGTCGAGTTCGTGCCGGCATGTCTCGGGATCGCGCTCATGTGCCTGTGGCGGTACAACCCGTGGCTCGCGCCCGTCGCGCTGGCGCCGATGCTGCTGGCGCAGCGGACGTACGCGATCCTGGGCCGGCTCACCGAGAGCGAGGAGCGCTTCGGCGCGATGTTCGAGTCGGCCGCCGTCGGAACGGCGCTGATGGAGCTGGACGGCACGATCGTCTCGAGCAACCGCGCGCTCGAGACGATGCTCGGCTACGACAAGGACGAGCTGAGCGGCCGCGACTACCTCGAGCTCGTCGCACGTGACGACGCAGCGGCCGAGGGGCACGTATTCGCCGAGCTCGTCCGCGGCGATCGGGCGGAGTACCACGTCGAACGACGGTATGTGGCGAAGAACGCGGGCAGCGTCTTCGGGAACGCGTCCGTCGCCCTCGTCCGTGACGCACGCGACAACCCGCGCTACGCGATCGCGATGATCGAGAATGCCACCGAGCGCAAGGAGCTCGAGGAGCAGCTCCGGCAGTCGCAGAAGATGGAAGCCGTGGGCCGCCTCGCCGGCGGCATCGCGCACGACTTCAACAACGTGCTGACCGCGATCACGGGCTACGGCGAGATCGCGCTGATGCGCGTCGACCAGGGGCTGCCCGTCGAGCGCGCTGATCTCGAGGAGATTCGCAAGGCCGCAGACCGCGCCGCGGCGCTGACGGCCCAGTTGCTCGCGTTCAGTCGCAAGCAAATGCTCCAGCCGCGCGTGCTCGACGCGAACGAGGTCGTCTCCGATATCGAGCGGATGCTGCGGCGGCTGATCGGGGAGCACGTGACGATCGCGACGGTGCTCAGGCCGAGACTGAGCGCGATCAAGGCCGATCTCAGCCAGCTGCAGCAGGTGCTCGTCAATCTCGCGGTCAACGCGCGCGACGCCATGCCGACCGGTGGACGGCTGACGATCGAGACCGATGAGCTCGACGTGCCGCCGGGCGCGACCGGGCCCGGCGGCGCGCCTCCCGGCTCGTACGTCACGCTCGTGGTGTCTGACACCGGTGTCGGGATCCCCCCGGAGACGCTGCCGCGCATCTTCGAGCCGTTCTTCTCCACGAAGGGCGCGAAGGGCACCGGCCTCGGCCTGGCGACCGTGTACGGCGTCGTCACCCAGAGCGGCGGCTTCATCGACGTCGAGAGCGAGGTCGGCGCCGGCACCACCTACCGGATCTGCCTTCCTCGCGTCGACGAGGAGGTCGGGCAGCCGGAGCTGATCGCGCCGCAACGGCACGCGGCCGCGACGGCGGCGACGGTGCTGGTCGTCGAGGACGAAGACGTCGTCCGCACGATGATCCGCGAGGTGCTGCGGGCGGCCGGCTACGAGGTACTGGACGCGCCGCACGCGCGCGAGGCGGTCCGCATCCACGAGCTGCACCGCGGGCGAGTCGACCTGCTGCTCACCGATGTCGTGATGCCGGACGTGAACGGCGTCGAGCTCGCGCGTCAGCTCACCGCAGCCGCGCCGGGCCTGCGGACGCTCTTCATGTCCGGCTACACGGGCTACGCGAACGAGTCGTTGGCCGGCGAGGCGTTCCTGCAGAAGCCGTTCACGCCGAGCGAGCTCACCCGGAAGCTCCGCGAGGTGCTCGACCGACCGCTGCGCGAAGAGGCCGCGTGAGCACGATCTGGCCGCAGCTCGGGCTCTCCGAGCACAATGCGCGCGGCTCCGAAGCCGTGCTGGTAGTCGAGGACGAGCCGGGAGTGCGCCGTCTGATCGAGTCGATGCTCGCGCTTCACGGTTACCGTGTTCTCGCCGCGGCCAACGCGGGCGAGGCCCTCGATCTCGCTGCGTCCGCAGGCCGGATCGATCTGCTCCTGACAGACGTCGAGATGCCGGACATGAACGGTCGGGAGCTCGCGCAGCGGCTCGGCGCCGAACGCCCGGAGATGCGGCTCCTCTACATGTCGGGTCACAGCGAGGAAGAGGTCGCCGGCTACGGCGTGTTCGCCTCGGGCGTGCTCTTTCTCCCGAAGCCGTTCACCGTCGCCGCGCTCACGCAGCGTGTGCGCGAAGTCCTGGACACCTAGGGCCGGTAGACGCCGTCAGGCCGCGAGCTTGTCGTCGAGCTGACCGGAGCGGTCGAGGCGCCAGAGCTCGGTATAGCCCCCGATCGGCTCGTCGCCGATCACGATCTGCGGCACGGTCCAGCCTCCGGTCAGCTCGTGCAGCTTCTGCCGGAACGCCGGATCGTCGTCGAGCAGGACCTCGTCGTACTCGAGCCCCCGCGAGTCGAGCAGCGCCTTGGCACGGACGCAGTAACCGCACCAGCGAGTCGAGTAGAGCCGGATCGATTTCATCTGATTCGTAAACGCCGAAGGGGCTGGATCCGTTCCCCTACCTAGACTGGATGGGTGCCGCGCAGCTACCGCACCGAAGCCGTCGTCCTGCGCTCGCTGCGGCTCGGCGAGGCGGACCGGATCCTCCACCTCTACACGCTGGAGCACGGCCGGGTCGGCGCCGTGGCGAAAGGAATCCGGCGGACGAAGTCACGCTTTGGCGGGCGGCTGGAGCCGCTCTCGCATGTCGAGCTGCAGCTGCACCGAGGCTCCGGCGAGCTGCAGACGGTCACGGGAGTCGACCTCGTCCACTCTCACGCCGTCGCGCGCGACCTTCCCTACCGGCTGAACGTCGGCCTGATCGGGGCGGAGGCGATGCTGCGCCTGTTCACGAACGAGGAGCGGAACGAACGGGCATTCACGGCGCTGACGCGCTTTCTGGAGGCGCTCGACGACCTCGAGCCGCGTAGGTCACGCCCGGCGCTCGACGCGCTGGTGCTCTCCTTCCAGCTGAAGCTGCTCTGGCTCTCCGGCTACCTGCCGCACCTGACCAGCTGCGCCGAGTGCGGGGCGCAGAACGTTCCGCTCGTCGGCTATTCGCCGCGGGCGGGAGGCGCTGTGTGCAGCGGCTGCGCCTCGGGCGCGCTGCCGCTGAGCCGGGACGGGATCTCCGGGATCGAGGAGCTGCTACGGCGGCCGCTCGCCGAGGCCCGTCGAGCGGGGCTCACAGAGCGCGGCTCCCGCGACGCGCTGGGCGTGATCGCCGCGTCGTACGAGTACCACGGCGGCTTCCGGCTGCGGACACTGTCGGCGTGAAGCGTCACCTGGACGACGGCTACGAGCTCGACGACGACCCGGCGCGAATCGACCGCGACGCCGTCCACGCCTGGCTGAGCGAGCACGCCTACTGGGCGAAGGGACGCGGGCGCGACGTTCAGGATCGGCTGATCGACGAAGCGGAACGCGTCGTCGGGCTCTATCGCGACCGACGGCAGATCGGCTTCACGCGCACCTCGTCGGACGGCGCGTCGTACGCCTACCTCGCAGACGTCTACGTCGAGCCGGAGCACCGCGGGCGCGGGCTCGGCCTCGAGCTCGTCCGCTTCAGCGTCGACGAAGGGCCGTACGCCGGGCGGAAATGGCTCCTGCACACCGAGGACGCGCACGACCTCTACCGCAAGGTCGGCTTCGCCGAGCCGAACTACAAGGTCATGGAGCGGCGATAGGCTGGCCGCTCGATGGCCGTTCGCAACTACCAGGAGATGGTCGCGGCACTCCAGCAGTTCTGGAGCGACTACGGCTGCGTGATCCTGACGCCGTACCACACGGAGGTCGGTGCGGGAACGATGAACCCGGCGACCTTCCTGCGCTGCCTCGGCCCCGAGCCGTGGAAGACGTACTACCTCGAGCCTTCGATCCGGCCGATGGACGGACGCTACGGCGAGAACCCGTTCCGCTTCCAGCAATTCCTCCAAGGGCAAGCCGTCGTCAAGCCCGCTCCCGACGACATCCTCGACGTCTACTTCAGCTCGCTCGCCGGAATCGGCATCGATCTACGCAGGCACGACCTGCGGCTGGTCGAGGACGACTGGGAGGCGCCGACCCTCGGCGCCTGGGGACTCGGCTGGGAGGTTTGGCTCGACGGGATGGAGATCACGCAGTGGACGTACTTCCAGCAGCTCGGCGGCTTCGAGGTGGAGCTCGTTCCGGCCGAGATCACCTACGGGCTCGACCGGCTCTCGATGTTCCTGTTCGAGAAGGACTCCGTGCTGGACGTCGAGTGGGCCCCGGGTGTGACGTGGGGGGACGTCTACCGTGAGAACGAGCGGCAGTTCTCCGCCTACAACTTCGAGGCCGCGCCGATCGACGTGCTGATGCGCCGCTTCGACGAGTACGAGCGCGAGGCTGTAGACCTGCTCGACCGCGGGCTCGTGCTGCCGGCGTACGACATCGTGTTGAAGGCGTCGCACGTGTTCAACCTGCTCGACGCGCGCGGGGCGTTGTCGGTCACGGAGCGCGTCGCGTACATCGCGCGCGTCCGGAACCTTGCGCGCCGCGTCGCGGAGCAGTACCTGGGGGAGCGCGCAGCTGCCTAGCCTGCTGTTCGAGATCGGTTGCGAGGAGCTGCCGGCGGCGGCGCTCGACGAGGCGTCGCTGCAGCTGCCCGCGCTCGTGCGCGCGCACGTAGGCGCGAACCCGACTGACCTCTACCTCGCGCCGCGCCGCATCGCCTTCTTCGCCCCGGACGTTCCGGAGCGAACGCCCGACGAATGGGTCAAGGGACCGCCGGAGCATCTCCGCGACAAGGCGGCGGAGGGCTTTGCGCGCCGGCACGGCGTGACCGTGGACGAGCTGACCGTGCGCGACGGCTTCCTCGGCGTGGAACTGGCCGGCAAGGGCGTACGCACGGTCCTGCCCGAGGCGCTGGCCGCGATCGTGCGCGGGCTCACCTTCGCGAAGTCGATGCGCTGGCCCGGCGTGGACTTCCGCTTCGCGCGACCCGTGCGCTGGCTTTGCGCGAAGCTCGACGAGGAGACGATCGACGTGCCCCTGACCGGCGTGCCGTCCGGCGGCGTGACGTATGCGCGTCGCTTCGAGGGCGAGCGCGTGGTCGAGGTCTCGCACGCGCGTGCGTACGTCGAGACGCTTCGCGCGCAGGGTGTCGACCCGGACCGGGCGACGCGCATGATGGACATCACGGCCTCGCTCGACGCTCTCGGGGGCTGGACCGACCCCGGCCACGTCCTCGACGAGGTCGTCTATCTCGTCGAGTCGCCGCGCGTCCAGGACGGCCGCTTCGACGAGAAATACCTGCAGCTGCCGACCCGCGTCATCGTGACCACCATGCAGTCGCATCAGCGGTACTTCCCGCTGGGGGGCAACCGTTTCGCCTTCGTGGCCAATGGGGGAGAGCCGGAGACCGTCCGCCGCGGGAACGAGCGCGTGCTCAACGGCCGCCTCGAGGATGCGCTGTTCACGTTCGAGCGGGACGTCGCCGTCGGCATCGACGAGCTCGCGCAGCGCACCGTCGACATCACGTTCTTCGCCGGCGCCGGGTCGTACGGCGACAAGGCTCAGCGACTCGTCCGGCTCGTCGAGCAGCTCGCCGGGGGCGATGCGTCGCGGGAGGCCGCGCGCCTCGCGAAGGCCGACCAGGCTGCAGAGCTCGTCCGCGAGTTCCCCGAGCTCGAGGGCTACATCGGCGCCGAGTACGCACGGCTCGCCGGGTATCCGGAGGCGGTGTGCGCAGCGATCGAGGAGCACTACCTGCCGGAGTCGGCGCACGGCCCGCTGCCGCAGACGGAGGCCGGACGCATCCTCGCGGCAGCAGACCGGATCGACACGCTGAACGTCGCGTTCGAGCTCGGGCACCAACCGACGGGATCTCGGGACCCCTTCGGCCTGCGGCGGGCCGCGATCGGCCTCTGCCGGCTCGCCACGGAGCGGGGCCTCCGCGTTCCGCTCTCGGTGCTGCGCGAGGACGTCGCGGACTTCACCGAGGAGCGCTTCGAGAACCTGCTCGACGTTCCCGTCGAATACGTGCGCGCGGCCCGCCGCGCACGCGCCGACCACCTGGGGCGAGTCGCGGAGATCGCCCGCACACTCGCCGCGCTCGACCGTGCTCACCTGGAGCGCATCCACACGGTCTTCACACGGGCCCAGAACATCACCGCGAAGGCGGACGGGGCGGCGGAGACGCTGCGGCCGGAGCTGCTGGTCGAGGACGCGGAGCGCCGCGTCGCGGAGACGCTCGGCGAGGTGAGCGCCCAGCTGGAGTCCGCCGAGGCGGTCGAGCAGCAGGTGCACGCGGCCGACCGCCTCGCCGAGCCGCTCGAGCAGTTCTTCCAGGACGTGCTCGTGATGGCCGACGATCGCGACGTGCGCGCGAACCGGCTGAGGCTCCTGCGGGACGTGCGCGACACGATCGAGGCGAGTCTCGGCGATCTTTCCCAGATTCCCCTCTAGGGTCCCGCCGTGACCGACCAGCCGTTCGTCGAGCTGCACGTCGTCTCCGACTCGACGGGCGAGACGGCGGCGCGACTCGTCACCGCGCTCGAGGCGCAGTTCCCCGATACGCGCTTCGAGGTCGTCCGGCATCCGCGTGTCGAGACGGTCGACGACCTGCAGCTCGCCGTGTCGCGCACGAAAGGACGCCCGGCGGTGATGGTGTACACGCTCGTCGACCAGGAGCTGCGCGCGCGCATGCGCGAGTTCTGCAGGCGCGCAAAGCTGCACTACTGCGACCTGCTCGGTCACCCGATCGACGCGGTGGCACGCGTTTCGGGGCAGCCCGCGAAGATGGAGTCAGGCCGCCGCCACCCGCTCGACTCGCAGTACTTCAAGCGGATGGAGGCGATCGAGTTCGCCGTCAAGTTCGACGACGGGGTCGGCGCCGGACTACCTGACGCGGACGTCGTGCTGGTCGGTGTCTCGCGGACGTCCAAGACACCGCTCTCGATGTACCTCGGCTATCTCGGCTTCAAGACGGCCAACGTCCCGATCGTCCGCGGGATCGACCCGCCGAAGGAGCTGTTCGAGGTCGATCGCACGAAGATCGTCGGCCTCACGATCGACGCGGAGCGCCTGTCCGAGATCCGCCATGCCCGCGCACGCCACATGCGCATGTCCAAGCGCGTGTACGCGGAGCTGGTGGAGATCTACGAGGAGCTCGAGCAGGCCGCCGCCGTCCACCGCCGGCTCGGCTGTCCGGTGGTCGACGTCTCCGAGCTGTCGATCGAGGAGACCGCACAGCGCGTCCTCCGGATCGTCGAGCGGCGGAAGGCTGCGACGGCGTGACCAAACCGCGCGTTCCCGCGTGGCGCTGGGCACTCTGGCTCTGCATCCTCGCGCCGGCGCTCGTCGTCTTCTACGTGCTGCTGACGCCCGTCTGGATCGGAATCAGGCTCACCCGCTGGTTCGTCGGCAAGCGCGCGCCTGCGTTTGCGAAGCGCTAGCCCGCGCATCGCGTTCCGGCTCGGACGGCGCCGTCGGCGTCCTCCGGCGTTGTGGGAAGATTTGCCGCCGAATGGCCGGAAACCGATACGTCTACGACTTCGACGAGCCCTCGAGCGGGGGAAAGGAGCTGCTCGGAGGCAAGGGCGCGGGACTCGCCGAGATGACCCAGTTGGGCGTGCCGGTGCCCGCCGGGTTCACGATCACGACCGACGCCTGCCGCGCCTTCATGGCTGCGCATGACATCCCCGACGGGCTCGAGGAGGAGGTCGCCGAGCACATCGCGCGGCTCGAGGAGCGGAGCGGCAAGCGCTTCGGCGACGTGAACGATCCGCTGCTCGTCTCCGTCCGCTCGGGCGCGGCCGTCTCGATGCCCGGGATGATGGATTCGATCCTCAACCTCGGGCTCAACGACCAGGCCGTCGCAGGGCTCGCACGCTCGACGGGGAACGACCGGTTCGCGTACGACTCCTACCGCCGCCTGCTGCAGATGTTCGGCGAGGTGGTCGACGGGATCGACGGGCACCGGTTCGAGCGGCGCCTCTCGGACGTGAAGCAAGGAAAAGGTGTGCAGCAGGACTCCGATCTCGAGGCGGACGACCTGCGGGCGCTCGTCGATGCCTTCAAGACGATCTACGAGGACGAGACCGGACGAGGCTTCCCGCAGGATCCTCGCGAGCAGCTGACACGGGCCGTGCGCGCCGTCTTCGAGTCGTGGGACAACCCGCGCGCGCAGGTCTACCGGCGCGCGCACGAGATCCCGGACGACATCGGCACCGCGGTCAACGTCGTGCAGATGGTCTTCGGCAACAAGGGCGAGAGCTCCGGCACCGGCGTCTGCTTCACCCGTGACCCCTCGACGGGCGAGCAGGGCCACTACGGCGAGTTCCTCGCCAACGCGCAAGGGGAGGACGTCGTCGCCGGCATCCGCACTCCGCAGCCGGTCGAGACGATGAAGGACCAGCTCCCGGAGGCGTTCGAGCAGCTGCTCGAGACGATGGTGCGGCTCGAGCGGCATTACCGCGACATGCAGGACATCGAATTCACCGTCGAGGACGGCAAGCTCTTCCTTCTCCAGACGCGCTCGGCGAAGCGCACCGCCGCGGCCGCCCTCAAGGCGGCCGTTTCGATGACGGACGAAGGATTGATCACGCGCGAGGAGGCCGTCGCGCGCATCGATCCGGGCGCGCTCGACCAGCTGCTGCACCCGATGATCGACCCGAGCGCGCAGCTCGAGGTCGCCGCGAAGGGCCTCAACGCCTCGCCCGGCGCCGCCTGCGGACGAATCGTGCTCGACGCCGACTCGGCCGAGGAGCGCGCCAAGGCCGGCGAGAACGTGATCCTCGTCCGCTGGGAGACGACGCCGGACGACATCCACGGGATGATCGCCGCGCAGGGCATCCTCACCGTGCATGGCGGCATGACGTCGCACGCGGCGGTGGTCGCACGCGGCATGGGTAAGCCATGCGTCGCCGGCGCGGACGGCGTTTCGATCGACACCGACGCCGGCACGGTGACGCTCGGCGGGCGGAAGCTCGACGAGGGGGACACGATCACGATCGACGGCGGCACGGGACGCGTCTTCGTCGGTGCAGTCGAGCTCGTCCCGCCGCAGATCAACGAGGACTTCGAGACGGTGCTCGGCTGGGCCGACGACTTCCGCCGCCTGAAGGTGCGCGCAAACGTGGACACGCCCGAGGACGCGGCGAAGGCGCGCGTGTTCGGTGCGCAGGGGATCGGGCTCTGCCGCACCGAGCACATGTTCTTCGGCGAGGACCGCCTCCCGGTCGTGCAGGAGATGATCATGGCCGACGACGAGCAGGGCCGCCGGGCGGCCCTCGAGCGGCTGCTGCCGATGCAGCAGTCCGACTTCGAGGGGATCTTCGAGGCGATGGCGGGCTTGCCCGTGACGATCCGGCTGCTCGACCCGCCGCTGCACGAGTTCCTCCCCGACGAGTCGCAGGCGCGCGACGACAAGATGCGGCAGCGCATCCGTGCGCTCCGGGAGGCGAACCCGATGCTCGGCACGCGGGGCTGCCGGCTCGGCCTGATGTTTCCCGAGATCTACGAGATGCAGGTGCGCGCGATCGTGCGCGGCGCCCGCGCGGTGCAGGAGCGGAACGGCGAGGCGCCGCTCGTCGAGATCATGCATCCGCTGGTCGGCTTCGAGGAGGAGCTGCGGCGGCTGCGCGAGCTGACCGTGCGCGTCGCCGAGGAGGAAGCGCCCGGTCTGCCGTATCTCTGCGGCACGATGATCGAGCTGCCGCGCGCCTGCGTGCGCGCCGACGAGATTGCCGAGCACGCCGACTTCTTCTCCTTCGGGACGAACGATCTCACGCAGACGGCGCTCGGCTTCTCACGCGACGACGCGGAGGGAAAGTTCCTCACCTATTACCTGGAGCACGATGTCTTGGACCGCAACCCGTTCGAGACGCTCGACCTCGCGGGCGTCGGGGAGCTGATGCAGCTCGCAGTCGAGCGTGGCCGCAGCGTCAAGGCGGACCTCAAGCTGGGCATCTGCGGCGAGCACGGCGGAGAGGCGAAGTCGGTCGCCTTCTGCCACGACCTCGGCCTCGACTACGTGTCGTGCTCGCCCTACCGCGTCCCGCTTGCGCGCCTGGCCGCGGCACAGGCCGCGTTGGCGGAGTCGGGCGCGGCGCAGTACGTGACGGCCGGCGGCTAGGACCCGACTCCGTTCAAGACCGGCCGTCCGGCCTATTGCGGACATGTCCGGACGGTGGCAGGCTGGCTCGGGGTCCTGCGGAGAGGTTCTGCGGAGAAGGAGCAGATGGGTCGTCGGTTCGTTCCATTCCTGTTGGTGCTCGCCGTGTGCGCGGCGATCGTCGTCGAGCGCGCAGACTCGGCGCCCACGAAGACGTGCGGGGCCGGTTACGTCCACGCGAACCTCAGCTCGGGCGAGAAGTGCCTGAAGGTCGGGCAGTTCTGCAAGATCAAGGGCGACCGCGAGTACCACCGCTACGGCTTCCACTGCCACACCGGCCGTTTGAGCAAGTCGTCCGCCGGCGGCAACTCGACGGGCTCCGGCTGCCAGGCCGGCTACTCGCCGTGCCTGCCGCGCGTCGCGGACCTGAACTGCGGCGACATCGCCGAGTCGAAGAAGCCGATTCGCGTCACCGGCGCCGATCCGTACCGGCTGGACGGCGACGGCGACGGCTGGGGCTGCGAGCCCTAAATGGGCTACTGGCGGTTCCAGAAGCGCAAGCAGCTCGCGCCGGGGGTGCGGTTGAACCTCTCGAAGAGCGGGGCCGGACTCAGCTTCGGGCCGCGGGGCGCGCGCGTCAGCGTCGGCCCGCGCGGCCTCGGCGCGGCGGTGACGCTGCTCGGGACCGGCCTGACGTACTTTTGGCGCCAGAAGAGCAAGCGCTGAACCAGGCGGCGCTGGCGCTAAATCGAGCGCTGGCGATTCCCCTCCCCGCGCAGACGGGCGAGAAGCCGTACACGCGCATCGTGTAACTCTGATGCCTTGCTTCGGTCGTTCATAGCGTCCCAAAGCAGTTGCTCGACTTCATCGAAGGGGTCGTACACGCCGTAGTCGGTCGTGAACGCGTCGATTTGGCGGATCAGCGCCTCCGTTTGCGGCCCGACCTCGCGGTTCCATTGAACTACGTCCGTGACGGGAGTCATCACCCGGTATCCCGTTGGGCACGAGACAACCCTAGTCCCGATTCACCAACCCCTCCTGCTACCAGTAGTAGGGAGTCTGGTGAAACGCGGGCCATCGCCCGATCACTGCACTCTCCGGGGCAGTCCCTTGGATGTGGCCGGTTCCGACGATCCTGCGCGACGAGTCGCTCCCGGCAAGAAACGCCCGCCGCCGTCGCGGCACGGGCCTCGAACTGTGGTAGTGCACCTGCTCGCGGGAAAGTGCGCAGCACTTTCCGCGAAGGACTAGGCGACAGCCTCCGCGCGTACGACAATCAGCGAGTGCGGCGCCTGCTGGTCGCGGTCATCGTGGGCATGGCCTTTCCGGCTCAAGCCGACGCCGCGCGCGACTACGCGCCCCAAGGGCTGAGCGACACCGTCACGACGGCGCATTTCGTCGTCCACTACACGTCCCTGCGCGGCAACGAGAACGCGATCACGCTGGCGGCCGCGCGGCGCGTAGCCGCGAACGCGGAGCGCGTGTGGTCGGTGGAGGTCGACGGCTGGGGTTACCCGGCGCCGCTCGACGACGGCGACGGGCGCGTCGACATCGACGTGTTCCGGTTCACGAGCGGCTACGCGGGCGACGCGTATCCGCTCTCGACCCACCGCCGCGCGTGGCAGTTCCCGGGACGCATCGAGCTGAACGCAGCCTTCGCGACGAACCTCGGCGTCCTCGGCCACGAGTTCTTCCACGTGCTGCAGTTCGGGATGTTCGGTCGCAACGCGCGCTGGCTCGACGAGTCGACCGCCCGCTGGTCCGAGCACGAGGCCGACTGGCCCGACGGATGGCCGACGGCGCTCGACGACAGCTACCTCGCGCATCCGAACATGTCGCTCGACTGCACCGCGGCCGAATGCCCCGCCGGCACCTGGGACGGAGGCTACGAGCGCTGGCTGTTCTGGGCATTCCTCGCACAGCGCCACGGGCGTACCGTCGTCCGCGACTTCTATTCGACCGAGCCGGCGTGGGCCGCGTCGCTCGCCGTGGGACAACCGTTCAGCACGACCGCGGCGCTCGATTCGTTCCTGCGCGCGCGCGGCTCGTCGCTGGCTCAGGCGTTCAGCGAGTTCGCCGTCGCGAACGCCGCTCGAACGTATCCGGCGGCGGCGCAGGTCGACGGCGTCGTAGCGACGCGCGTTGCGCTCGGCGCTCCCACGAGCGTGCGCGTCGGCCACCTTGCGGCGGAGTACCTCGAGCTCGCCCGTTCCACGCCGTGCCGCGGCGTTCGGCTGCATCTCGCTTTGGCGGCGCCGCAGAAGGCCGACCAGCCGTACCTCGTCTTCGGCACCGTCGCAGCGCCGCTCACGGCCTTCGTCGACATGCAATGGAACACCTGCAGCCGGCGCACGCTGATCGTGATCCCGAACGGCTCGCTCACGGGCGACCCGCTCGACTACACGCTGACCGCCAGCGTCCGCAGGGCGTCGTTGGCCGCCCACTCCGCCTTGAACCGGATGTCGTAGAGATCGTTGCCGACGACGTCGACGTACGCGTCGCCGGGGTAGTAGGCCTGCGCGCGGTTGCCGGGGCGATCGGGGCTGCCGTAGCCCTGCGGGTTCCAGATCACGCGCACGCGCGGCATCGGGTTCTCCGGAAGGTCTTGCGCGACCGGCGGGAGGCCGAGCTTGCGCAGCTTCGCATCGAGGACGTTTTTCGCACCTCCGTGCAGGAGCAGGTAGGTGCGCGCAAACGCCTTGCGGAACATCGCCGTGGTGTAGTTCGGCCCGAGCGCGGCGTTCGGCAGCTGGTTCCACGAGAGGATCACGTGGCCGACGCTCGAGTCCTGGCCGGTCAGGCTCGCGAAGCGGTCGATCGGCCCGAAGATCCCCAGGCGGGCCGCGCCGAAGCAGCGGGCGCGAGGACGAGCGCGACGATGACGAGTACGACGACCCGGAAGCGCACCCCCGGGTCCTAGCGCACGATCAGGATCTCGTCCAGGCTCTTGCGCTCGAGGTCGGGAACCGGCGCGTCTGCCGGGTAGCGGCGCGCGAGCGCTCGAGCATCTCCTCGATCTTCAGCCGCTCGAACCGCAGCGGCACCGGGCGGTACTCGTTCACGCGTAGCCGCGCACCTTCCAGTACGAGACTGCAACGCTCACAACCGCCACCCCGATCAGTCCGGCGACGCCGATCAGGCCCGGCCGTCCGTACGCAAGGTGCCCGCGGCCGAAGCGGGCCAGCGCGAGCGAGGCGAGGATGCCACCGGCGAGCCCGCCGAGATGTCCTCCGTACGAGATCCCGGGCACCGAGAAGCTGAAGAGCAGGTTGACCCCGATCAACGTCAGCGCCTGCCCCGCGAGCTGGCCGGTCTGCTGATACTCGATGATCAGCAGCGCGCCCAGGATCCCGAAGATCGCGCCGGACGCGCCGACGGTGACCTCGGTGGGATTCACGATCAGCGCTCCCGCCGAGCCGGCCAGGCCGGAGACGAGATACAGCGCCGCGTACCGGACGTGTCCCAGGTACGTCTCCACGGGGCCTCCGAGCCAGTACAGCGCGAGCATGTTCAGTCCGATGTGGATCAGGCTCCCGTGCAGGAAGGCGGCCGTGATCAGCCGCCACCAGTCGCCGTCTGCGACCGCCGGCCCGTAGAGCACCCACTTTCCGAACAGGCTTCCGCCGGGCGAATTGATGCCCGCGCCCTGCGCGACCGTGACGAGATAGACGAGGACGTTCACTCCGATCAGGCCCCAGGTCACGAGCGGTGCGCCGCTGGTGCGCGGCATGGCCATCCGCACCTGCTGGCCGACCGAGCCCGCGCGACGCGCGTACGCATGGTCGGGGCAGCGTGGCCCGACCGGGGTCATCGTCATGCACTCGGTGCAGATCGGCCGGTCGCACTCGGTGCACGACAGGCCGGTCTCCCGGTCCGGATGGCGGTAGCAGTAGGCCACGCCGACTAGCGTATCCGCGTGCACGTCCACGTCGCGTTCACTCCGGAAGAGCAGGCGTCGGCGCCGCTCGGCATCGTCGTCGACGTCATCCGCGCGACGTCGACGATCGCGCAGGCGCTGGCCGGCGGCTACGAGCGGGTCCTCTGCTGCCGCGAGATCGACGACGTGCTGCGTCTTCGCGAGCAGCTCCCCGATGCCCAGACGGCGGGTGAGCGCCGCGCCGTCAAGATCCCCGAGTTCGACTTCGGCGTCTCGCCGCGCGACTACGTCCACGCCCGCGGCACGACGCTGCTCCTCTCGACGACGAACGGGACGTCGGCGATCCTCGAGGCTGCGCGGCGCTCCGACGAGGTCTGGCTCGGCTCTCTGCTCAATCTCGGCGCGCTCGTGCGCGCGGCGGTGGAGCGCGGGGAGGACGTCGCCGTGCTCTGCGCAGGCTTCCAGGGAGCGTTCGCCCTCGACGACGCGTACTGCGCCGGACGGATCGTCGCGGCCCTCGAGGGGGAGCGAAGCGACGCCGCGATCGCCGCGGAGCTCGTCGCCCGCGCCTACCCGGACACATGGAGCGGCCTCACCGCGCGCACCTACGGTCCACCGGGGCTCGACGAAGACATACGCTACTGCGCACAGGAGTCGATTCTCGACGTGATCCCCCGCTATGCCGGGATGGAGGGGCCGGCTGCGGAGATCCGTACGTTTTCCTAACCAACTCTATGGGCACCGACGCGTCCAACGCTCCAATGACCCGGATCGCACTGTCACTCGCAGTCATGTGCGCCTGCGCACTCGCGTTCGCCGCCCCGCAGGCGGATGCGTCGACGGGTGTCCGCTTCGGCATCCAGGACGACGCCTGGCTCGGTTACGGGCCGGGCACGCTCGAGTCGCGACTCGACACGCTCGATCGCCTCGGCGTGAAGCTCGTCCGCTACACGATCTTCTGGGACCAGGTCGCGACGGCGCGGCCCGAGCAGCCGAGATGGTCGGGCGACCCGGCCTATCAGTGGGGCGCGGCGGACTCGGTGCTCAAGGGCCTGCACGCGCACGGGATCGGTGTCGTCGTCGACGTCCGCTTCGCGCCGAAGTGGGCGAACGGCGGCAACAAGCCGAACTGGATCCCCGAAAACGGCGCCGACTACGCGAACTTCGTCGTCGCGGTGCAGAACCGCTTCCCCTGGATCCGGGACTGGCTGATCTGGAACGAGCCGAACAAGGCGCCGTTCATGCATCCGGTCGATCCGAAGCTGTACGTGCAGCGCTTGCTCAATCCGGCCTACGCCGCGCTGCACGCGGCGAATCCCTCGGTGCGGGTCGCCGGCGGGGTCACGGGCCCGCGCGCCGGAAGCGGCGGCCTGTCGCCGATCGCGTTCCTGCGTGGGATGAAAGCGGCAAACGCGAAGCTCGACGCCTACGCACACAACCCGTACCCGGAGCGTCCGAAGATCGAGAGCCCTACGTCCGGCGGCTGTGCCCGTTGCGCGACGGTCACGATGGCGACGCTCGGGAAGCTGTTGACCGAGACACAGCGGGCCTGGCCCGGCAAGCGCATCTGGCTGACCGAGTACGGCTACCAGACGAATCCGCCCGACCGCGACCTCGGGGTCTCGTATGGGTTGCAGGCGCGCTACATCGGTGAGGCCGCGCTTCGCGTCTACCGCGCGCCGCGCGTGGACATGCTGATCCAGTTCATCATCCGCGACGATGCGAATCAGGCGGGTTGGCAGAGCGGCTTCTTCACGACGGCAGGGAAAGTGAAGCCGTCGTATGACGCCTGGCGTTTTCCACTCGCGCAAGCGTCGCGGAGCGGCACGAGAACGGTCCTCTGGGGCGAGATCCGCCCCCGGAGCGGCGCGCAGACGTACCGGCTCCAGGTTTACCGCGGCGGCCGCTGGCAAGCGGTGGGCGGCACGGCGAGGACGAACGGGCGCGGGATCTTCCAGCGAACGCTCACCGCGCCGAAGGGCACCAAGGTGCGCCTGTATTCGCTGCGCGACCGGGCAGCCAGCCCGGCGCTCGTGATCCGCTGAGCCCGAGGATCCGGCTCGGCTCGGCGGAGCCACTCGTTCCTGCAGTAGTGGTAACTATCCCTTGACGGGAAGTATCCCGTCTCTGTAGAAAGCGCTAGCGGGTGCTACCGCTGGCGCTTTCGCTTTGTCTAAGCGGAATCTACAGATCCGACCGGACGGAGCTTCTACAGCGAAGGGACACTTCCCCCCTTGACAGGGGAACGTGTGTTCGTGTAGAACATACGTTCCCATGATCGCTTGCATCGTGATCCCCGGGTTCGACTTGCGGGCGGCGCTGTGCCGTCGGCCCAGCCTTCGGCTTGCGCCGGCGGCCCTGGCGCCCGAGGAAGGCTCGGAGCCGCTTCTGGGGCCTGTGACGGCGGCTGCCGGGGCGCTCGGCGTCCAGCCGGGGATGCGGCTCGGCGAGGGACTTGCGCTCTGCCCGTCGCTCGTCCTCGTCGATCCGGATCCGGCCACTGCCGAACGGGAGTGGGAAGCCGTGCTGCGCCGGCTGGAGGACGTCGGCGTCGCGGTCGAGCCGGCCGAGCGGGGCGTCGTCTTCTTCGAGACGCGTGGCGTCGAGCGGCTCTACGGCGGGGTCGAAGCGGCATTGAAGAAAGCGCTCGGCGCAGTCGGGGGATCGTGGGACGCCCGCGTCGGCGCGGCGGGGCGGAAGTTCACGGCACTCGCGGCGGCGAACGTCGCGCGGGCCGGGCAGATTCTCGTCGTCTCCGACGAGGCGACCCGCGACTTCCTCGCGCCGCTGCCGCTCGACCTCCTGCCGCTCGACGAGCCGCGGCAGCAGGAGCTGCGCGAGCTCGGCGTGCGCAGGCTCGGAGAGCTTGCCGGGCTTCCGGGTGGCGCCGTTGCCGAACGTCTGGGGCCGGACGGCCGGCGCGCCTGGAGCCTGGCGAGGGGTGGGGAGCGGCGGCGTATCCGCGGTCGCCGCGCTCCCGCGGAGTTCGTCGAGCGGCTCGAGTTCTCCGACGCCGTCGGGAACGAGCTCACCCTGCGGCGGGCATTCAGCGTGTTGCTCGACCGCTTGCTGGGCCAGCCGGACCGGGAGGGACGGTTCGTCCGCAAAGCGGCGATCGCCGCTCGGCTCGTCGGCGGCGGCTCGTGGCGGCGCACGGTCACGCTGCGCGACCCGACCGCGGACCGGGACCGCCTGCGCGCCGCGCTGGGGCCGAAGCTCGCAGAGCTGCCGGCGCCGGTGGTCGAGCTGCGACTCGAGCTCGTCCAGCTGACGGAGTCCAACGGTCAGCAGCTGGAGCTCTTGCGCGCCGCCGGCGCAGAGCTCGACGTGCGTCTGAAGGAAGGCCTGCGCCAGGTGCGCGCCAGCACCGGCACCGGGTCGGTCAACACCGTCGTCGAAGTCGCACCGTGGTCGCGGATCCCCGAAGCGCGCGCGCTGTTCGTTCCTCGCGACGACTGAACGAGCCGCGACCTGCGCTCGTCGTCTCGACGGGCTCGGGCGTGCCGCGGTACGTCAACCGGCAGCCGGTCGCGCTCATCCGCGAGGAGTGGCGGGTCGTCGACCGCTGGTGGACCGAGGAACCGGTGTCGCGCCGCTATTTCGAGGTCGTACTCGAGTCGGGGCAGAACACAGTCGTCTACCGGGACGAGGAACGTTCCTGCTGGTACACCCAGCGCGCCTGAGGCCCTGAGCACGTTCGCTTCGCGAATGCGGTCAGGAACGTCAGGGGGCTTTGTCGGCGTCGACGAACGAGTCGTAGTCGGCGGGATCGGGCTCGTCGCCCGCGTCCATCCTCCGGATGTACTCGTCGAAGCGGAGGCCGGGCGTATGGAGGTTCAGAAAGCGCACAGGCTCGTCGCTCGCATTCATGAACGCATGCACCGTCCCCGGAACCACGGCGACGAGCTCGCCCGCGCGGATCGTCTTCGACTCGCCGTCGACCATCACCTCCAGCTCGCCTTCGAGGACGAAGAACGAATCGACGTGCATGCGGTGGTAGTGCGGTCCCGCGCCGTCCTTGCGCGCGTCCAGCTCGAAGCCGAACAGGATGAGCTCGTCGCGTGCCACGAGCACCTCCGCGCGGCGGCCTGGACGCTCGAGGATCTCTCCCATACTGCGATCTTCTACCTGAGACCGCCGCAGAGGCGTCCTCGGGTTCCTGACGCCACGCTGGGCGTGCGTAGGCGGGCGGAACAGTATGTGGGAATACGGCCCGCCGGTTGGAGCGCGGTCAGCGGGGCGAGCCGTCGGAGCGATCGGCTTCGCCGGTCGATCCGGCGGCGGTCAGGGACGCGAGGTCTAGAGAACCTTTCGCACCGAGCAGGTGGCGTCGTCAACCGCGAGGATCTCGAAGATCGAGCCCTGAAACGGGACGAGGTCGCCCGCGGCCCACGTGCCCTCGATGCTGGCGAAATCGCCGACGTCTTCGCCGTCCTCGCCCACGAGCCGATAGTTGAAGGCCGCAGCCGCGACAACCCTCTCCACGAAGGTCAGCCTACAGCGACGGTCGGCGGCCGCCAATGAAGTTCGTCGAGCTTCATTCGCATTCTGCGTATTCCTTTCTCGACGGGGCCTCGCTCCCGGAGGAGCTGGCAGTGCAGGCGGCCGAGCTCGGCTACTCGGCGCTGGCGCTGACGGATCACGACGGCGTCTACGGCTCGCTCGAGTTCGCCCATGCTGCGAAGGCGTTCGGCGTGCGGCCGATCACGGGCGCCGAGGTGACCCTGGCCGGCGGGTCGCACATCACCTTGCTCGTCGAGACCCCGCAGGGCTACGCGAACCTCTGCCGGCTGCTGACGCGCGCACATCGCGACACGCGTCCGCCGGGGCGTGAGGACGAGCCGGTCGATCCCTCCCTGCCGTTGCGCGACGTGGAGCGGCTGAACGAAGGGCTCGTCTGTCTCTCCGGCTGCGCGCGCAACGGGCTTGCAGTTCGCGACGCGAACGCAGCCGCCAGGCTTGCGCGCGCGTTCGGCACAGAACGGTTCTTCGTCGAGCTGCAACGTCCCTACGAGCGCGGCGACGCGCGGCGCAACGCAGCGCTGCGCGACCTTGCCGAGGAGTTGAGTGTCGAGACCGTCGCGACGGGGGATGCGCACGCGCACGACCGCTCGCGCGTCGGCTTGCAGGACGCGCTGGTGGCGATCAGGCATCGCACGTCGCTCGACGGCTCGGAGCGCGAGCGTCGCGGCAACCACGAGTGCGTGCTGCTCACGGAAGAGGAGATGTATGCGCGTTTCTCGGACGACAAGCGAGCTGTCGCGCGCACCGTCGAGCTCGCCGAGCGGCTTCAGTTCGACCTGACGCAGGAGCTCGGCTACCGCTATCCGGACTTCTCGGACGGGGAGGAGCCGGCTGTCGCGCAGCTGAAGGGCGTCTGCGACCGTGCGTTCGCCGAGCGCTACACGGGGCTGAACGGACACAAGCGCAAGGCGCGGGCTCGGCTCGACGAGGAGCTCGCGCTGATCGACTCGCTCGGGCTCGCCGGGTTCTTCCTCCTCCACTGGGAGGTTCTCGAGCTCGCGCGTGAGTGCGCGCACGAGGTGCGCGGCAACTCGGTTGCGCGACAGGTGCTCCCGCCGGGACGCGGGCGCGGCTCGTCGGTCGGCTCGATCGTCTGCTACCTGACCGGGCTCTCGCATGTCGATCCCGTTTCAGCGGAGCTGTCGCTCGGCCGCTTCATCAACCACGAGCTGGAGTCGGTGCCGGACATCGACCTCGATTTTCCTCGGGATATTCGCGAGAAGTTGATCATCCGCGTGACGGAGCGCTACGGTCGGGAGCACGCGGCACTCGTCGCCTCGTTCGCGACCTACCGCTCGCGCGGCGCGATCCGCGACGTCGGCAAGGCGCTGGGGCTGCCGTTCGGCGAGCTCGAGCGGCTCGCGCGGATCACGGACGGCTGGAACGCGAAGCGCGTGCGGGAAGAGCTGGCGACGCTGCCGGACGCGGAGGAGAAGCTCGCCTCGCCGCGCTGGCGCGCGTTCGCCGAGCTCTGCGCGGAGATCGGCGGCCTGCCGCGGCACATCTCACAGCATCCGGGCGGAATGGTCATCTCGTCCCGGCCGCTGGTCGAGCTCGTCCCCGTGCAGCCGTGCGCGATGGCCGGCCGGCAGATGGTGCAGTGGGACAAGGACTCGTGCGCCGATGCGGGCTTCCTGAAGATCGACCTGCTGGGGCTCGGGATGCTGAGCGCGGTCGAGGACTGCGTCGAGCAGATCGCGCGCGTGCGCGGAGAGGCGATCGACCTCTCCCGGATCCGGCTGGACGACGAGGCGGTGTACGACGAGATCCAGCGCGCGGACACGGTGGGCGACTTCCAGATCGAGTCGCGCGCGCAGATGCAGTCGCTGCTCCGCACGCGTCCAGAGAACCTCGATGACCTGACCGTGCAGGTTGCCTTGGTGCGGCCGGGGCCGATCCAGGGCAAGGCGGTGCACCCGTACATCGACCACCGTCAGAAGCTGCGGGAGGATCCGACATTCGTCCCGCCCGTCGACCATCCGTTGCTCGCGGACTGCCTGCGCTCGACGCTCGGCGTCGTCGTCTTCCAAGACCAGGTGCTCGACGTTGCGATCGCGCTTGCCGGCTTCAGCGTGGGGGAGGCAGAGGGCCTGCGGCGCGCGATGTCGCGCAAGCGAAGCGAGGCGGCGATCGAGGCCATGCGCGCACGCTTTGTCGCGGGCGCGCTGGAGAACGGCGTCGACGCGGACACGGCGAACGCGATCTACGACAAGCTCGTCGGCTTCTCCGGCTTCGGCTTTCCGAAATCCCACGCAGCGGCGTTCGGGTTGCTCGCGTACCAATCCGCGTGGCTGCGGCACCACTTCCCCGGTGAGTTCCTCTGCGCGCTGCTGAACGCGCAGCCGATGGGCTTCTACCCGCCTGCATCGCTGGTACGAGACGCGCAACGGCGCGGGGTGGAGGTACGTCCCCCGGACGTGAACTTGAGTAGCGCAAAAGCGCGGCTGGAGGACCGCGCAGTGCGCGTGGGGCTCGATTACGTGCAGGGAGTCTCGGAGGACGACGCGAAGGCACTTGTCGAGGTACGCGCCGCAGGCGGCCCGTTCGTCGACGTCGTGCAGCTCGCACAGCGGGCGCCGCTCTCGCAGGAGCAGCTGGGGACATTGGTCGCGTCCGGCGCCTGTGACTGCTTCGGCGGCTCACGCCGCGCCCTGCTCTGGGAGCTCGGATTCGTGCCGCGCTCGGAGTCGGTTCCGGGCTCGCGGGGGACGGAGCAGCAGCTCGCGCTCCCGCTCGACCCGACCGTCGAGACGCCTGAGCTGCGGGAGCACACGGAGTGGGAGCGGATGCTCGCCGACTACCGCACGACGTCGTTGTCCGTCGGCACGCATCCGCTCCAGCTGTTGCGTCCGCACCTCGACCCGGCGATCCTGACGAGCGAGCAGCTCGAGCACTGCCGCCACGGCCGCCGCGTGCGCGTCGCGGGCATGGCCGTCGCGCGCCAGCGCCCCTCGACCGCCAACGGCGTCGTCTTCATGCTGCTCGAGGACGAGCACGGCCAGTTCAACCTGATCGTTCCGCCGCCGGTCTACGAGCGCCACCGCGCGATCGTGCGCGGGGAGTCGCTGCTGCTCGCGCACGGCCGTTTCGAGAAGCACGACCGAAACATGAACGTCCTCGTCGACAAGCTGGAGACGCTCGGCCCGCTCGCGCGAGACGTGGCCGAAATGGGCGTGGGCGACTCACTGCCAAAGGCGCATCATTTCGGCCATCGCTGATTTCGCACACTTCTCGCGATGAATCCTGGCGTCGCGGCTGCGAAAGGACACGTCCCGGTGTCAGACACCGAGACGTGGGCCAAACGGACAACTCAGCGCGCGTGCCGCCGCCGCACCGGCGGATGCTCGTGCGCGAGCGTGAACGCGCTGTTCACCAGCGCGAGATGCGTGAACGCCTGCGGAAAGTTCCCGAGCAGCCGCTCCTCCACCGGGTGGTACTCCTCCGCGAGCAGGCCGAGGTCGTTGCGAAGGTCGAGTAGCCGTTCGTAGAGCGCGTGCGCGTCGCCGTGGCGGCCGAGGAGCTCCCAGCAGTCGACGAGCCAGAACGAGCAGGGGAGGAAGACGCCCTCGCCCTTCGGCAGGGCGTCGACCGCTCCGTCCTCCTGCGTCCGGTAGCGGAGCACGAGACCGTCGTGCATCAGCTCGCGCTCGACGGCGTCCACCGTTCCCACGACACGTTCGTCCGCGACCGGGAGGAAGCCGACCAGCGGAATCAGCAACAGGCTCGCGTCGAGCTCCTTGCTGCCGTAGTACTGCGTGAACGAGCCGAGCGAAGCGTCGAACCCGTGCGCGCAGACGTCCGCGTGGATCTCGTCGCGGAGGGCGCGCCAGCGGTCCACCGGCCCCGTGAGGCCGTGTTCCTCGACCGAGCGCACGGCGCGGTCGAACGCCACCCAGGCCATCACTTTCGAGTGCGTGAAATGGCGGCGGTCGCCGCGGAACTCCCAGATGCCGTTGTCCGGCTCGCGCCACGCCTCCTCGAGAGGCTGCAGCAATGCCCGTTGGAGCGACCAGGCCGTGTCGTCCGCCTCAAGGCCGTGCGCGCGCGCCTGATACAGGGCGTCCATCAGCTCGCCGTAGACGTCGAGCTGCATCTGCTCGCTCGCGCTGTTGCCGATCCGCACAGGCGTCGAGTGTTCGTAGCCCTGCAGCCACTCGAGCTCGAGCTCCGTCAAGCGGCGCTCGCCGGCGACCCCGTACATGATCTGCAGATCATCGGGATTGCCCGCGGCGGCGCGGAGCAGCCATCCGCGCCACTCGCTGGCCTCGTCGACATAGCCGGCCTGCAGGAGGGCGAGCAGCGTCAGCGTGGCATCGCGCAACCAGCAGAAGCGGTAGTCCCAGTTGCGGACGCCGCCGATCCACTCCGGCAGCGAGGTCGTCGCCGCGGCGACGATGCCGCCCGTCGGCGCATATGTCAGCGCCTTGAGCACGAGCAGTGACTGGCGCACCGCGTCGTGATGGTCGCCCTCGAACTCTGATCGGCTCGCCCAGTCGTTCCAATAGTCGTTCGTGTCGGCGAGCGCCTGCTCCGGATCGACGCGGGCCGGTGGATCGCGATGTGACGGAAACCACGTGAGCACGAAGGGCACACGCTCGCCGGGGGAGACGGTGAACTCCCCGCGCGTCCGGAAGTCCTCGCCGCGCAGCTCGACCGCTGTACGCAGCGACAGCGCGTCCGGACCCGCAACGGCGAAGAGCGTCTCGGCGTCGACGCGGCGCACCCATGGGACGACCGAGCCGTAGTCGAAACGGATCACGAGCTCGGTTCCGAGCTCCACCGTTCCCTCGAGCCCTTCGACGATCCGCACCAGGTCCGGCGCCTCGCCGCGCGGCGGCATGAAGTCCGTCACGAGTACGCGGCCCTCGTCGGTACGCCACTCGGTCTCCAGGATCAGCGTGTCGGGGACGTAGCGCCGTGACACCTCACGCTTCCACTGCGTCGGCGCGATCACCCAGCGTCCGTTCGCCTCGTCGCCGAGGAGCGCGGCGAAGCACGCGCCGGAGTCGAAACGCGGAAAGCAAAGCCAGTCCACGGACCCCTCGCGGCTGATCAGCGCCGCGGTCTGCAGGTCGCCAACGAGCCCGTAGTCCTCGATCCGCGCCGGCATGCTCGGCGACTCTACGGTCGATAATCGGCCAATGCGGAGGAAAGGGTACGCGCCCATCCGCGACTACGCGGCCATCGGCGACGGCCGCACAACCGCGCTCGTGGCCGCCGACGGCTCAATCGATTGGCTCTGCCTTCCCGACGTCGACTCGGGGAGCGTCTTCGGGCGCCTCCTCGATTTGGAGCGCGGCGGCTCCTTCCAGCTCGAGCCGGACGAGCAATACGAGACCGAGCGTCGCTACCAGCAGGGCTCGAACGTCCTCGAGACGACCTTTCGGACGGCCGGTGGAGTCGTGCGCGTGACCGATGCGATGGCACTCGCAGATGACAGCCTGTCGCCGTTGCGCGAGCTCGTCCGTCGCGTCGAAGGGCTGGGCGGCGAGGTTCCGATGCGCTGGAGTGTCGAGCCGCGTTTCGACTTCGGCCGGACCGAGACGCGGATCGGATTGCGCGGCGGTCGACCGTTCGCCTGGGGACGGCGCGACGCCTTCGCTCTCGCCGCGTGGGATTGCGGCGAGCCGAAGCTCTCAGGTCATGCGATCTCCGGCCGCTTCGTCGCGCGGCCGGGGACGCGCGGACTGCTCGACCTCGCGGCCACACACCAGGAGCCGTGCGTCCTTCCGTGCCGAAGCGACGCCGAGCTCCGGTTCGAGCGCACGGAGCGCTTCTGGCCCAAATGGTCGTCGGCGATGACGTACTCGGGCCCCTGGTACCACGCCGTCCTGCGCAGCGCTCTGCTGCTGAAGCTGTGCGTCTTCTCGCCGTCGGGTGCAATCGTCGCGGCCCCGACGACCTCACTGCCCGAGTCCATCGGCGGTCGTCGCAACTGGGACTACCGCTTCACGTGGCTGCGCGACGCATCTTTCGCGCTCGACGCACTGCTCCGACTCGGCTATCACGACGAGGCGGAATCGTTCTTCTCGTGGTTCATGCACGCCTCACGCCTGACGCAGCCGCGGCTGCACATTCTCTATCGCGTCAACGGCAGCATGGAGGCGGCGGAGCGCGAGCTCGATTCGTTCTCCGGTTACCGCGAGTCCCGGCCGGTCCGAATCGGCAACGGCGCCGGCGAGCAAGTGCAACTCGACGTCTACGGCGACGTTCTCGACTCCGTGTGGCGCTACGTCTCCAGCGGCGGCCGGCTCGACGCCAGCACCGCGAAGGACGTCGCGAAGATCGCCGACCATGTCTGCAAGGTCTGGCGCGAGAAGGACTCGAGCATCTGGGAAGTGCGCAGCGGGCCGGCGCATTTCGTGCACTCGAAGGCCATGTGTTGGGTCGCGCTCGACCGTGCCTGCCGCCTCGCCGAGCAGGACGCGATTCCGGACCATCGCGAGCGGTGGGAAGGGGAAGCGGCTGCGGTCCGGGAATTCATCGAGCGAGAGGGATTCGACTCTGAGCGCGGCTCCTACGTCAGAGCAACGACGCTCCGGGAGCTCGACGCGTCGCTGCTCACGCTCGCGCTCTTCGAGTACCACGAGCCAGGAGATCCGCGGCTCGCCGGGACGATCGACGCCGTTCGTCGGGAGCTTGCGGACGGGCCGCTCGTCTACCGGTACCGGGGCGAGGACGGGGTGGAGGGAGAGGAAGGAGCGTTTCTGACCTGTTCGTTCTGGCTCGTGGAGGCGCTGGCCCGGACGGGTCGGCTGGACAGTGCCCGCTCGTTGATGGACGACCTGCTCGGACTTGCCAACGACGTCGGCCTGTACGCGGAGGAAACGGACGAGGGCGGGACGTTTCTCGGCAACTTTCCGCAGGCACTCGTCCATCTCGCCCTGGCGAATGCCGCGGTCTCCTTCGCGGAAGCAGTGGAGCGCCGTCAATGACGCTGTGGGGCGCTCTCGCCGGCGGCGTGGTCGGGACCGTCGTCCTCACGACGAGCCTGCGCGTTGCGCAGGAGCTCGGGCTGACCCGCATGGACATCCCTCTGCTCTTGGGAACGGCGTTCACGGCGAATCGCCGCCGCGCCAGCGTGATCGGTTACGCGGTCCATTTCCTGAACGGACTGCTGTTCGCGCTCGCGTATGGGGGGATCTTTGCCGCGGTCGGCCACGCGGGATGGATCTTCGGCGCCGCGCTCGGGCTGGTGCACGCCGCGTTCGCCGGCGGCGCGCTCGTCAACATCGTGCTGCCCGCCGTGCATCCGCGGATGGGCACGCGCTGGACGGACGCCGAGGAGACGCCGCTGCTCGAGCCGCCTGGGTTCATGCTCCGCAACTACGGACGTCACACGACGGTCGCAACGATCCTCGCGCACATCGCATACGGCGCGATCGTCGGCGGCTTCGCCTCGCATTTCGCGCTGTACTAGCTCTCCTCGATCGTCAACGCGAGCGCCGGCCAGCGTCGCACCACGGATCGGTTGAACTCGGCGGTGTACTCCTCAGCGTCGTCGAGGGTCGCGGCGTAGGCATCGCGCAGCTCGCCCAGCCGATCCGTCGCCGCCTCGATCGCGAGCTGATAGTCGCCGTACAGCTCCTCCGCGTCGTCGCGGTCGGCGGCGTCGTACCGATCGACCGCCTGCTCGACGCCGTCGAGCAGCTCACCGTCCTCGCGCTGGAACAGGTCGAGCTGGCGGACGATCACATCGCGGTAGCGCCTGCGGCGAAAGATCACGCGATCTCCCGATACAGCGCAACGTGCGCGCGGGCCGAGGCGTCCCAGGTGAGCTCCTCGCGCGCGCGGCGCGCCCCGGCACGAAACGGCTCCGGATCGTCCAGCACGCGGCGCAGCGCGACCGCGAGCTCCTCGAGGTTGCCTTCAGGGACAACGATGCCGGCGCCGAAAGCGCGAACCGGCTCGGCGATCCCGCCGACGTCGTAAGCGACCGCCGGCACGCCTGCGCCGAGCGCCCGCAGCAGCGCGCCCGACTGGTCGAGCTCCGGCCGATAGGGAAAGACGGCGACCGTGGACTGTGCGAGCGCCCGATCGACTTCCGCCTCGCTGAGGTAACCCAACCGGCGCTCGACATGGGGCGCCTCGGCCACGTCGACTCCCGCCGGATCGCCCGCGACGAGCAGCCGCGCCTCGATACGGCGGGTTGCTGCGATCGCATCGGGTAGTCCCTTGTAGGGGCGGATCACGCCCAGCGCGAGGACGGTCCGGCCGTCGTCGGAGCGCTCGATGTCCGCGGGGAAGACCGGATGCGGGATGACCCGCGCATCGACGCCGAGCTCGGCGAGCTTCGCGCGCCCCTGTTCCGAGTGCACGACGACGCGGTCGAATCTCGAAAGCAGTGTGCGCCAGAGCTTCGTGCGCGACGCCGTGCGCCGCGGCAGGAGGTCGTGGGCGGTGAACACCGATGGGACCCGAAGCTGGAGCCGTGCATCTGCGCGCGGCCACGCCAGCCACTGCACGTGCAGCACGTCTCCCCGGACGCGGCCGAGCGCGCGCTGGGCGAGGACGTGCTCGAAAGCCCGCAGCGGCAGCCGGAGTCGCGAGCGCCCGCGAACGCGCGACGACAGCGGGTAGAGCGAATCGTCGAGCGCGTAACCGTCCGGTGCCGGTGTGTCGCCGAAGCGAAATCGTGACGTGAGCAGCGTGACCTCGTTTCCAGCGTGCGCGAGCGCGGCGGCGAGCGCGTGGTCGTACTGAGGCGTGAACGCCGGCGGATCGGCGACGACGAGACGCACCTCCGTACAGTACGGCCCCGTGCTGGTGCGCACGTGGAACCTCTTTCACGGCAACACGAAGCCGCCGCAGCGCCGGGCCTTCCTCGAGGAGATGGTGCGCCTTGCTGTCGCCGACGCGCCGGAAGTGGTCTGCCTCCAGGAGGTCCCCGCTTGGGCGCTGCCGCTGCTCGACGACTGGAGCGGCTACGTCTCGGCCGGCGATCTCGCAGCGCGGCCGATGCTCGGTCCGCTTCCGTCGACCGCGGAGGTCGGCCGGGTCCTCACGAACGTCAACCACGGGCTGTTCCGGTCCGCCTTCTCGGGGCAGGCGAACGCCATCCTCGTCTCGCCGCGCCTGCGCCTGCTGGAGCACCGAATGGTCGTTCTCAACCCGCGCAGCTTTCGGAACGCGCAGGCGCGCCGACTCGGTCTCGACTGGATCGGGCGCCTCGCCTGGGGGAAGGAGCGCCGGGTCTGCCAGGTACTCCGCGTGCACGACGGGAAGCGCACGCTGCTGGTCGCCAACCTGCACGCCACGAGCTATCCGCCCGACGAGCGCCTTCCCGACTCCGAGTTGCTGCGCGCGGCGGCGTTCGTCGACGGGCTCGCGCAGCGCGACGAGCCGCTCGTGCTGGCGGGCGACTTCAACGTGACGTTCGCTCGCTCGCGCACGCTGCTCGATCTGAGCCGTCCGGAGTGGGGGTTCTCGGAGCCCGGCACGGGCATCGACCACATTCTCGTCCGCGGGCTCGACCTCGACGGGCCGCACCGCTGGCCGCTCGAGCGACGCACGCGCGGAGAGTTCCTGCTCTCCGATCACGCCCCGGTGGAGGCCCGGGTCGAGTGACTTTCGAGGAGGCCCGCGCGCTGTTTCCGGTGCTCGGGCGCTACGCATACCTCAACGCGGGGTCGTTCGGCCCGCTCCCCCAGGTCGCGGCCGACCTTCTGTGTGAGCAGGCCGCGGTGGACGCCGGACGGGGGCGCGGCGGCCGCCCGTACCTCGACGAGATGCTCGCCGCACGCGGGCGCACGCGGCAACTGGTCGCGCGGCTGTTGGGCGCTCAGCCGGAGCAGATCGCGCTCACGTCGTCGACGACCGACGGATGCAACATCGTCCTCGCCGGCCTGGGGCTCGCACGGGACGACGAGATCGTCACCACCGACCAAGAGCACTTCGGGCTTGCAGGCCCGGTCTTCGCATCCGGCGCACGCGTCCGGGTCGCGCGCGTCGGCAGCCTCGCGGGCGACGAGCTCGTCGCGGCGATCACGGCGGAGGTCGGCAAGCGGACGAAGTTGATCGCGGTGTCCCACGTGCTCTGGACGAACGGCAACGTCGTCGACGTGCACGCGCTCGAGCAGGCGACGCGCGTACCGATCCTCGTCGACGGCGCGCAATCGGTCGGCGCGATCCCGGTCGACGTCGGAGCGCTGGACTACTACACGGTCTCCGGACAGAAGTGGTTGTGCGGACCGGAGTCGACGGGCGCACTCTATGTCGCCGACGTCGCTGCGCTGCGCGTTGCGCGTCCCGGCTACTTCGCGCAGGAATCCTTCGAGCCGGGCGGTCGCTACGTGGTCCGGGCGGGCGCGCAGCGATTCGACCCGGGTTGGATTCCCGTCGGCTCGCTCCGCGCGTGGGAGGCGGCCGTCGGCGTTGCGCCCGAGTGGCGCTTCGAGCGAATCCGCGAAGCCGCAGCGCGCTGTCGCGATGCGTTGATCGGCGCCGAAGTCACCGTTGTGACCGAGCCCGACCAAGCCGGCCTCGTCACGTTCGTTCCGCGGCTCGACCCGGAGGAATGCGCCGCGCGTGCCTACGAGCAGGGAGTGATCATCCGCGACCTCCCGGGCACGGGGTGGGCGCGCGCGTCGTGCGGCTGGTGGACGAGCGACGAGGACATCGAACGCCTCGTCGAGGTCGCGCGCTAGTGCCCTAAGCCGCGGCGTCCTGGGCCGTGCGCAGCCCGAGCTCCTTTGCGATCGGCTGCAGCGCCGCGATCACGTTGCGGATGTGCTCGTCGAGCTCGATCTGGAGCAGTTCAGCGCCCTGTTGGACCTCGTCGCGGTTGACGCCGGAGGCGAACGAGGGCTGCTTCAGCTTCTTCTTGACCGACTTCGGCTCCAGTCCATCCAGGCCGGTCGGCCGGACGAGGCCGCACGCGTGCACGAACCCCGACAGCTCGTCGCAGGCGAAGAGTGTCTTCTTGAGCGGGGTGTCGCGGGGCAGCCCGAGGTGCTCGGCGTGCGAGAGGACGCCCTCGATCACCTCCTCGGGATACCCCTCCTCACGCAGGATCGGCGCGCCGTCCTGCGGATGCTCGGCGAGGGTGGGATGGATCTCGTAGTCGAAGTCGTGCAGGAGCGCGACGACGCCCCAGAGCTCCTCGTCCTCGCCGAACTTGCGCGCGTAGAAGCGCGTGGACGCTTCGACGGCGAGCGCGTGGCGCAGGAGTGACTCGCTCTTCGTGTAACGAGTCAGCGTCTCCCATGCCTGGTCACGAGTCGGCTTCACGAGATAGCTAGCTAGGGTACCGCGGTGCCGCAGACGCTCGCAGCCGAGGCCCTGACCGAATCGTTCGCGATCGAGGGCGGGATGCCGCTGAGCGGCACGGTGCGCGCCGCCGGCAACAAGAACGGCGTCCTGCCGATTCTGGCCGCCTGCGTGCTGACGGACGAGCCGGTCGAGCTGGGCAACGTCCCGCGCATCCGCGACGTCGACACGATGCTGGCGCTGCTCGCCGACCTCGGCGCCGACGTCGAGTGGATCGGGCCGAACGACGTCCGCGTGCATGCGGCGGAGATCCGGAAGTCGACGCTCGACGCCGAGCTCTGCAGCCGGATGCGCGCGTCCTTCCTGCTCGCAGGTCCGCTGCTCGTGCGCTCCGGCGGCGCGATCGTTCCGCCGCCGGGCGGCGACGTGATCGGGCGCCGCCGCCTCGATCCGCACGTTCACGCACTCCGCGCGCTCGGCGCACAGATCGAGCTGAACGGCGGCTACGAGATGCAGGCAACCGGGCTTCGCGGCGCGAGCATCTTCCTCGACGAGGCGAGCGTGATGGCGACCGAGAACGTCGTGATGGCCGCCGTGCTCACCCCGGGCACGACCATGATTGGCAACGCGGCGTGCGAGCCGCATGTGCAGGACCTCTGTCGCTTCCTCGGCTCGCTCGGCGCACGCATCGAGGGAATCGAGTCGAACGTGCTGCGGATCGAGGGCGTCGACCGGCTGCGCGGCGGGGCATGGACGATCGGTCCCGACCATGTCGAGGTTGCGAGCTTCGTCGGGCTGGCCGCGGTCACCGGCGGTGATCTGACGGTCGAAGGCGTCAACACCGCGGACCTCGTCTCGATTCTTCCGACGTTCGCGCGGCTCGGGGTCCGCGTCGAGCTCGGGGACAGCTCCGTGCGGGTTCCCGCCGGACAGGATCTCGTGGTCAAGGACGATCTCGGCGGGCACGTTCCGAAGATCGAGGACGGCCCGTGGCCCGCGTTCCCGTCCGACTGCACGTCCGTTGCGCTGACCGTGGCGACGCAGGCCCGCGGAACGGTGCTGCTGTTCGAGAAGATGTTCGAGAACCGCCTGTTCTTCACGGACAAGCTCGTCTCGATGGGCGCGCGGGTCATCCTCTGCGATCCGCACCGCGCCGTCGTGACCGGGCCTTCACGGCTCCGCGGCCAGCGGATGGAGAGCCCCGACATCCGCGCGGGGATGGCGATGCTGATCGCGAGCCTGTGCGCCGAGGGCGAGTCGACGATCGGCGCCGTCTATCAGATCGACAAGGGCTACGAGCGCATCGACGACCGGCTGCGAGCGCTGGGCGCGCGGATCGAGCGGATCCCGAGCTAGGCGACGCGGAGCGTCATCGGGGCGGAGACCGCGCCGGAGAGGTCCCCTGCGCCGCCCCAACGCGCGCGCAGGCGGTACTTGCCGGTGCGCAGCTTGAGGCGGAGCGTCAGCGATCCCGCGCCGGCCGTCACGCCGTGGGCGGTCGGGCGCCATGTCGCGCCGTTCCACATGTCGAGCGTGACGGCGCGCCCACCTGCCGCGACGCCTGGCGCGGTGGAATGCAGTGTCACGGTCATCTTCGCAAGCCGGCGCGTGAGCGAGCTCTTGAGCGTCAGAGTCGCTGCCGCCGCCGACGGCGGCGTACCGCTTGCGCGGGCGACGGCCGCGCCGACGTCGAGCACGCCCCAGCCGAGCTCCGGCGTCCAGGAGTCGCCGCCGGCGGCGGTCTCCTTGAGCACCTGTGCCACCGACACCGCGTCGAGCAGCGGATTCGCCGCCCAGACGAGTGCGGCAGCGCCCGCAACCTCGGGAGCCGCGAATGACGTGCCGCTCGCAAAGCCGTACAGCCCGGACGCGCCGGGTAGCGACACGCGAGGGAACCGCAGGGGCGAAGACGCGGAGCTGACCGCGGAGAGGACGTTCTCCCCGGGCGCGAGGAGCGAGAGGTAGCTGCCGGTGTTCGAGAAGGACGCGCGCGCACCGCTGGTCGTCGACGCGCCGACGGCGAGACCGCGGCCGCCGAGGCCCATCGAACCGACGGGTTGGAGCAGTGCAGCCGGATACTCGACCGGGTTCCCCGCGTAGTACTCGTTGCCTGCTGCGGCAACGAGCAGCGCACCGTGCATCGCCGCGTAGTCGATCGCGCGGCGCTCCGTGGCCGATGTCGCCGTGCCGCCGAGGCTGAGGTTGATGATCCGCGCGCCGCGGTCGACCGCGTAGACGATCGCGTTCGCCTCGTCGACGTCGGTGAAGGAGCCGTCGCCGGCGCCGGCCTTGATCACCAGCAGCTTGGCGTCGCCGCCGAAGCCTGCGATCCCGTCGTCGTTCGTGATCGATCCTGCCGCGAGCGCGGACACGAACGTGCCGTGCCCGACGGTGTCTCGAACGTCGGCGGAGCCCGTGCGCTCGTTGAAAGAGCTCGGCGTCTTCGCCGCGAGATCGGGGGCGCCGACATCGGCGCCCGTGTCGATGACGGCGATCGTGATCGCGGCGGCGTCGCGGAGGATCCGTTCCGGGACGGTGTCCGCCCGCGTCGCGCTGTACTGCCACTCCCAGGGGAGGGCGCGTCCGGCGGAGGGGAGCAGCGCGGGGTCGATCGCCTGCTCACGCGTGGCGAGCCGCTCGACGAACCTGATTCCCGGTAGGCGCGCAACGTTCGCCGCGAAGCCCGGCAGGCTGCCGCTCGGACGGACCTGCGCGACGTGGAGCGCCGGCAGCTTGCGCACGAGTCGCGCGGGGTTACGTGCGAGCGCCGCCCGCAACGCCGCCTCGCTGCCGTAGCCGATCGACGCCTCGCCGCGCGGCCACGCGCGTGCTGATGCACCGGTCGTCCCGAGGGGCGCCGAATTGGCCGCAGCGGTCACCGCAAGAGCGAGGACGGCGCCGGCCGCAAGCGCCTTGACCTGCCTCATCCGCATACGTGACGGTATCTCCGGCACTTGGCGCTGCAATGGGCCGTTCGGCCTATCTTTCAAACTCGGAAAGGGCCTCCTGTACCCTCACCTCCGATGAGTGCTGCGGAGAAAACGGAAGGCGCCCGCACCCAAGTGCGGGTGAACGTCCTGGGCCGCGGCGCTGCGAACGTCGGGACCGGCGTTTCGGTGCTCGATCGGCTGCTCGAGCTGCTGGCTGAGTACGCATCGTTCGACCTCGCGCTCGAGGTTGCCCCGGGCGCCGCGGAGGCCGAGGTGCACGCGGCAGGTCGCGCGTTCGGCCGAGCCCTCGCGGAACCGCTCCGTGCCGAGGGTGTGCGTGGTCACGGATCCGCCGTCGTCCCCTCCGCGGAGGCCCTCGCTCACGTCGCGCTCGAGGCGAGCGACGAGCCGCTGCTCGTGTCCAACGTCGATCTCACGCGGGCGCGTCTCGGCGGGATGTCCACCGACCTCGTCGCGGCCTTCCTCCGCGAAGTCGTCGACGGCGCCTCGCTGACCCTCCACGTGCGGCTGATCGACGGCACCGATACGCACCACGTGCTGGAGGCGATCTTCAAGACCTTCGGCGTCGCGCTTGCCCAGGCGTGCAGGCCGCGACAGCGAAAGGATTAGACGCATGGCGGACAAGGACGTCATCAGGACGGAGTCCGCGCCCGCTCCCTTCCAGGGCGCGCCCTATTCGCAGGCGATCCGAGCCGGAGAGTTCGTCTTCGTCGCGGGTCAGCTCGGCCTCAAGCCGGGCGACTCGGCGATCTCCGGCTCGATCCAGGAGCAGACGGAGCAGGTGTTCTCGAACCTGCGGGCGATCCTCGAGGAAGCCGGCACCGCTCTCGACAAGTTGGTGAAAACAACCGTGTTCCTCACCGACCTCGGCGACTTCCAAGGCATGAACGAGGTGTACGCAAAGCACGTCGGCGACCAGCCGCCAGCACGCTCGACAGTCGAGGTGTCGAGCCTGCCGAGTGGTGCAGTAGTCGAAATCGAAGCGATCGCCCTCTCGCGCCCCTGACCGCCGCCCGCTCGGAACGCGAGAGCATCTCGGCGCGACACAAATCTCGGCGCGACACAATCCTCGCGTGCATCGAAAATTGGAGGACTACGTGCGCTCGCTCCGCCTCGACGCCTACCTCGTCGGAGGGGCCGTCCGCGACGAGTTGCTCGGTCTCGAGTCGAAGGACGCGGACTTCCTCGTTCCGGGTGTCGACCACGCGCAGCTCGAGGCGGCGCTCTCGCGGCACGGTCGTGTCGAGGATCTCGAGGTCGCCGGACAGCTCGTCGGCGTCCGGCTCTGGCCGAAGGACCGCGAAGTCCACGAGCTCGCCCCGAAGGGAATCGAGTTCGCGCCGCCGCGACGCGAGCGGTCGACCGGGCCCGGCCGGCACGACTTCGAGATCGTCGTCGACGCCCAGGCGTCCGTCGAGGACGACATGGCCCGCCGCGACTTCACGGTCAACGCGATCGCGCGCCGGCTCGACAGCGGTGAGCTCGTCGATCCCTTCGGCGGCCAGGAGGATCTCGCCGCGCGCGTGCTGCGGACTGTCTCCGAGCGCTCGTTCGCCGAAGACCCGTTGCGGATCGTGCGCGGGCTGCGGCTCGTCTCGCAACTCGACCTCGCGCCGGAGGAGACGACGCTGCAGCAGATGGCGGACGAGGCGATCAGCATCCGCCTCGTCTCGGGTGAACGCATCGGCGGCGGGCTGCATGCGGACGGGATGGGCGAGCTGTCGAAGCTGCTGCTGGGCGCCCGTCCCGCGAGAGCGCTGCGCATCGCGCGCGACACCGGCGTGCTCGTCGCGCTGATCCCCGAGTTCGCCGCCGCGATCGACTACGAGCAGGCGAGCCCGCGTCAGGACAGAACGCTCGACGAGCACATCTTCTGCACCATCCAGTTCGCCGCCGACGACCGGGCGCCGCTGGCGGTGCGGCTCGGCGCCTTCTTCCACGACCTCGGCAAGCCCGAGGCGGACGAGACCGGCGAGAACCACGCGCGGCTCGGCACGCGCATCACGGGCGATGTGCTCTCGCGTCTGCGCTATCCCGGCCGGCTACGACGACACGTGATGGACCTCGTGGCTGCGCACGCGTTTCCGCTCGAGCAGGTGGACGAGCTCTTCGCGCGCCGCTTCCTGAGGAAGCACGGCGAGTGGCTGGCGCGCGATCTCGTCGCGCACAAGCGCTCCGATCTGCGCGCGAAGCAGGTACCGCAGGCGGAGCACGACGCCGTCGAGCGGCTGGCGCAGCTGATCGAGCAGGAACGGTCGCAGCCGCATCGTCTCGCCGACCTCGCCGTGGACGGAAGCGACCTGCTGGAGGTCGGCTACAGCGAGGGACCGGCGCTCGGGCGGACACTGGACCGCTTGCTCGACGACGTCGTCGAGGATCCCCAGCGCAACGAGCGCGACTATCTGCTCGCGCGCGCGAAGGAGCTGCTCGCGTGATCCCCTGGGATGCGCCGGGGCCGCACCACGTCGTCTTCACGACTCGCAACGGCGGCGTCAGCGAAGGTCCGTTCGAGTCCCTCAATCTCGGCGGCAAGCAGGGTGACGACATGGGCCGCGTGCAGGAGAACCGACGCCGCGCATGCGCCGAGCTGGGCGCGGACGTCGAGAAGCTGGCGATGACCTTCCAGGTGCATTCGCCCCACGTGCACCGGGCGACGGCAGGCGTCCGAGGCGAGGCACACGGCGACGGACTGTGGACAGACGAGCCAGGCGTGCCGATCCTCGCGCTCACGGCCGACTGCGTGCCGATCGCCCTTGCGAGGACGAACGGCAGTGCGGCGGTCGCCGTTCTCCACGCTGGGTGGATCGGCCTCCTGGACGGCGTCGTGGAGGCGGGTGTCCGGAGCCTGGGTGGCGATCTCGCCGCCGCGGTCGGCCCCTCGGCCGGCCCTTGCTGCTACGAGGTCGGCGACGAGGTCGCCGACCCGTACCGCGCGCGGTTCGGCCGCAGGATCATGCGGGGGCGAAAGCTCGATCTCTGGCAGGCGACCGAGGCCGCGCTCCGCGCGGCCGGAGTGCACCGCGTCGACCGAGTCGACCTGTGCACGATCTGCAACCCGGAGCTGTTCTTCTCCGAGCGCCGAACCGGCAAGCCGCGCGGGACGCAGGGGGTCCTCGCCGTTGTCGCCTGACCGGATCCGCGAGAACTACGAGCGGATCAAGCAGGAAGTCGGACCGAGCGTCACGGTCGTTGCCGCAACGAAGTACGTGACGCTCGAGGGAATGCAGGCTCTCGCAGATGCAGGTATCCAAGTCGTAGGAGAAAATCGGGCCCAGGAGCTTCAGGCGAAACACGGGCGCTATGCGGGCGTTTTTCGCTGGCACTTCATCGGCCACCTCCAGTCGCGCAAGGCGAACACGGTCAACGAGACCTGCGAGCTCTGCCACTCACTCGCCTCCGAGTCGGCCGCCCGCAGGCTGACCATCCCCGCGCTCGTCGAGGTGAACCTGAGCGGCGAGGAGTCGAAGTCCGGGATCGCTCCCGGTGAGCTCGACCGCTTCCTCGGTCTGTACCCAAAGACGCGGGGCCTGATGACGATGCCCCCGCCCACCGAGAACCCGGAGGATTCTCGGACCTACTTCCGTCGTCTGCGCGAGCTCGCGGAGGAGCACGGGCTGCGCGAGCTTTCGATGGGGACCTCTCAGGACTATCGTGTCGCGGCCGAGGAGGGTGCCACGTACGTCCGCGTGGGGTCGATCCTGTACCGGGAGTAACATTTCGCCCCAACCATGGGGTTTGCGGATCTCTGGAACCGAACGCTCGTCTACTTCGGGATCGCCGAGGAGGACGAGTGGGACGACGACTACGCCGCCGAGCAGGAGCTCGAGCGCTCGTACCAGGAACGGCCGAACGTGCGCAGGCTGGCGCCCAGGCGCCGAGAGCGGGAGTTCGACGACTGGACGGATGCCGCGAACGAGCGGACGCAGGTCGTACGGCCGCGCCTGCGCGGCATCGAGGCAGCCCCCTCCCGCACCGGTGCGCCCGCGACCGTGCATCTCGTCATCCCGCGCAGCTTCAACGACGCGCAGCAGATCGCCGACAAGTTCAAGGAGTCGATCCCGGTGATCCTGAACCTCCAGGGTTCGGACGCAGACCTCTCGAAGCGCTTGATCGACTTCGCGAGTGGCCTGACGTACGCGCTCGACGGCGGCATGCAGCGCGTCGCCGACAAGGTGTTCCTCCTGACACCCCGCAACGTCGAGGTCAGCGCCGAAGAGCGTGCGCGCTGGCTCGAGCGCGGCGGTTTCTTCAATCAGGCCTGAACGCCCCTGATCGCCAACCGCGCTCCACGCGGCGGGCCGTATTCCTCATACTGTCCCGCCGCGCTCCGCACGCCCAGCGGGCCGTCAGGAGCGTTCAGACATGGGCCAAGTAGGAGCGTAGATGTACGCAGCGAACGCAACCCTGATGGACGCCTGGGTTCTGCTTGCCGACACGGTTTCGCGGATCGAGAGCTTCGTGCATGTCTTCATCGCCGTGTACACGCTGCTGATCCTGCTCTTCATCATCTCGAGCTGGATCCGGCTGCCGTACTCGACTTGGCTGAACCGCATCCAGCGCTTTCTCTACGACGTCTGCGACCCGTACCTCCGCCTGTTCCGGCGCGTGCTGCCGCCGATCGGGCCGCTGGATCTGTCACCGATGGTGGGCGTCATCGTGCTGATCGCACTCGACCGGATCGCGCAAGCTCTGCTGGAGCTCGCGCACTGACAGGGGAGGATCGATGTCACTCACACCCGTTGAGCTCAGACACATAACCCTCGGCAGGGCGCTGTTCGGCTACGGGCGCCGTCATGTCGACAAGCTGCTCGACGACGTGATCGACAGCTTCGAGCAGGTGTGGCGCGAACGCGCCGATCTCGCGGACAAGGTCGAGCACCTCGAGCAGGAGCTCGTCCGGCATCGCGAATTGGAGACGCTCCTGCGGAAGACGCTCGTCTCCGCGGAGCGGGCGGCCCAGGAGCTGAAGGAGCAGGCCAAGCGCGAGGCCGACCTCACGCTCGCCGAGGCGCACGCCGAGGCTCGGAAGATCACGCGCCGCGCCGCTGAGAGCCTGGAGCATCTGCACGCCGAGTCGCGGCGGATTCGTTCCCTGCTCGAATCGGCGCTTGCGACCGTGGCGGAAGGCAGCAACGGAGAGGACGAACCGGAGGCCAGAGCCGCGTAGGTGACTCGCGATACGCTTCGGGCCGTGAGCGCCGCGGTCACGACACGGCTGAAGCTCCGGGTTGCCCCCGGCGCCCGTCGGCCTGGAATCGCAGGCCGCCACGGCGACGCCTGGAAGGTTCGCGTCTCGGCACCCGCGGAGGACGGACGCGCGAACGACGCGGTCCTCGGGCTCCTCGCCGACACGCTCGGCGTCGACGTTCGGCTCGTGTCCGGTCACACATCGCGCGACAAGGTCGTCGCGTTCGACATGGAGACCGCGGAGGCGGAGCGCTTACTTGCCGACGCTTCGGGAAAGGAACGTGGGTGACGGTCGACACGGATCGCTTTCGCCAGGCGCTGCTCGACGAGCGCAAGCGGGTCGAGGCCGCGATCGAGTACCTGCACGCCGAGACTCCGGGCTCTCTGCAGGACGAGACCGAAGAGATCGGCGGCATCGACAACCATCTCGCCGAGTCGGCGTCCCCGACGCTCGACCGAGAGATCGACTACACGCTCGAGGAGAGCGCCGAGCAGGTGCTGCAGCAGATCGACCACGCGCTTGGGCGCATGGACGAAGGCACGTACGGGAACTGCGAGGTATGCAGCAAAGAGATCCCGCCCGAGCGGCTCGAGGCCCGTCCGTGGGCCACGCTCTGCATCGACCATCAGCGTCAGGCAGAGCGCCGTTGACCGAGCCGGCTCGCGCGACGCGCCCGCTGGACGTGCGCGTCGGCTCCGCAACCGACGGCCTCACGCCTTTCTCGACGGCGGCGCGTTCGCTTGCAGCGGGTTGGCCCGAGTGGATCGCGCTCGCAGCGGTCGCAATCGCCGCCGTCGCGGCCGACCAGCTGACGAAGCACATCGTCTCCTCCAGGCTCGCGCTCGACGAGGAGGTCGACGTCGTCGGGCCGTTTTCGATCCACCATGTGCAGAACTCGGGAATCGCGTTCGGGCTGTTTGCGAGCGCGACCGCGATCGTGATCCTGCTCACGGGCGTCGCGATCGCGTGGATGCTCGTGTTCTTCGCGCGCTCCGGTGCACGGCATCCCGTCCTGCCGGTCGCGCTCGGGCTCGTCATCGGAGGCAGCCTCTCGAACCTCGTCGACCGTGTCCGGCTGGGGCACGTGACCGACTTCCTCGACCTGAAGTGGTGGCCTGCGTTCAACCTCGCGGACAGCTTCATCGTGGTCGGCGTCGGCGTTCTGCTCGCCGTGCTCGTGCTCGCGGACCGTGCGCACCGTCCGCGTCCCTGACGACGCGGCCGGCGAGCGGCTCGACCGCTTCATCGCAGAGCACGTCGGTTCCCGGGCGAATGCCGAGCGTGTGATCGATGCCGGCGTCCGAGTGGACGGCGAGCCGCGGCCGAAATCGTGGAAGCTGGTGGGAGGGGAGGAGGTGGAGTTCGACCCGCCTGCTCCGCCGCCGCCGATCGAACGCGAGGACGTTCCGTTGCGCATCGCGTGGGAGGACGAGCACCTGCTCGTCGTCGACAAACCGGCGGGCGTCGTCGTTCACCCCGCACCCGGCCACCGGGGCGGCACGCTGGTGCACGGCCTCGTCGGCGTCGCTGGGGGCGGGGAGGAGGAACGGCGCGGGATCGTGCATCGGCTCGACCGCGACACGTCCGGCCTAATCGTCGTCGCGAAGACCGAGGACGCGTTCGCGGGGCTGCGGGAGCAGGTGCGGGCTGGCGCGCTCGAACGCGAGTACCTGGCGCTCGTGCAGGGACACCCGCGGTCGCGCCGGGGCACGATCGAGGCGCCGATCGGCCGCGACCGAACCGACCCCCTTCGCCGGTCACTCGACACCGAGACGCCGCGCGACGCGGTGACGCATTTCCAGCTTGTCGAGCTGCTCCGCAGCCATGCGTTGCTGCGCGTGCGCCTGGAGACGGGACGGACGCACCAGATCCGGGTCCACCTCGCCGCGATCGACCTCCCGGTGAGCGGCGACCCCGTCTACGGCATCGCGGACGACCTGGGCCTCTCGCGGCAGTTCCTCCACGCGGCGCGCTTGGCGTTCGAGCACCCGCTGACGGCGGAGCGCATCGAGGCGGAGTCGCCGCTGCCGCCCGATCTCGCGGCAGGACTCGTCCTCGCCCGACAGGGCTGATCGGGCGACGTCCGGTCAGACCCCAGACGTGGCCGAAACCGCCACGCGCCGCGGAAGCTACACTTCGCGGCGCTTCTGTCCCGTCTATCCGGCGGCTCAACCGGGTGGGGGTGCCGGCACTCTGAGGCCGGTTCCACCAGGGCCCGTCGGCGAATCGAATCCAAAACCATGAAGGAGGCTGTTCGAGCCGTGTCCGTAGTCTCGATGCGCGAACTCCTGGAGGCCGGAGTCCATTTCGGCCACCAGACGCGCCGCTGGAACCCGAAGATGAAGCGCTATATCTTCGGCGAGCGCGGCGGCATCTACATCATCGACCTCCGGCAGACGCAAGAGCTCTTGGACGAGGCGCACGATTTCGCGCGTAACGTTGCCGAGCGCAACGGAACGATCCTCTTCGTCGGTACCAAGAAGCAGGCACAGGACGCAATCGAGGAGCAGGCGAAGCGCGTCGGCATGCCGTACGTCAACCACCGCTGGCTGGGCGGGCTGCTGACCAACTGGCGCACGATTTCCGACCGCATCCAGCGACTGCACGAGCTGCGCCAGCAGAAGGAAGAGGGCCAGCTCGATCTGCTTCCGTCGAAGGAGCGGATCGACACGATGGCCGAGCTGGAGAAGCTCGAGTCCAATCTGGGCGGCGTCGCCGATCTCAAGCGACAGCCGGACGCCGCGTTCATCGTCGACCTCCGCAAGGAGCAGCTCGCCGTGCGCGAGGCGCGCCGCCTCGGGATGCCGGTGATCGCGCTCGTGGACACGAACTGCGACCCGGACGAGGCCGACTACGTAATCCCGGGCAACGACGACGCCATCCGCGCGACTTCGCTGATCACGCGCGCGATCGCGGACGGAATCGAGGCCGGCCGCCAGAAGGTCACACCGCAGGAGCTGCAACAGGAGCCCGTCGAGGAACCGCCGGCGGAAGCCGCGTCGGCCGACGAGACGCCGCCGGAGCACGAGGTCCTGTCGCAGGGCGAGGAGAGCGTCGAGCCGAAGCCCGAAGAGAACGCCGAGCCGAAGCCCGAAGAGAGCATCGAGCCGAGGCCCGAAGAGGTGAAGACGTGAGCGTCACCATCTCGGCCTCGCTCGTCAAAGAGCTTCGAGACCAGACCGGCGCCGGGATGATGGACTGCAAGCGCGCCCTCGAGGAGACGGGCGGCGACATCGAGGCGGCACGAAAGCTCCTCCGGGAGAAGGGAATGGCCGACGCAGCCAAGCGGGCCGGCCGCGAGACGACCGAGGGCCTCGTGGGCTACCGCATCTCCGAGACGCACGGGACGATGGTCGCGGTCGGCTGCGAGACGGAGCCGGTCTCCAAGAACGAGGAGTTCCAGGCGTTTGCGAAGAAGGTGCTCGACGCCGTCGACGCCGAAGGAACGGGGGCGGTAGCGAGCCTCGAGCAGGAGCGGCAGGACCTGGTGGCCAAGCTCGGCGAGAACATCGTGATCGTCGGCACTCCGGCGCGGTTCGAGAAGGTCGAGGGTGGGACCGTCGACGGCTATGTCCACCCGCCGGCGAACAAGCTGGGCGTCATCGTCCAGATCCGCGGCGGCACGGCCGACCTCGCACAGCACATCGCACAGCAGGTCGCGGCGCTGGCTCCGCAGTGGATCTCGCGCGAGGACGTCCCCGCCGACATCGTCGCCGCCGAGCGCGAGATCTTCGTCAACTCCGACGTGGTTCAGTCCAAGCCGGAGCAGGCGCGTGAGAAGATCGTCGAAGGCATGCTGAACAAGCGCTTCTTCGCCGACAAGGTCCTCGTGGATCAGCCCTGGATTCGGGACGACTCGAAGACGATCGGTCAGCTCGTGCAGGACGCGGGCGCCGAGGTGCTCGAGTTCGAGCGCTTCTCCGTCTCGGGATGACGCTTCCCGAAGCGACGCCTGCCGCGACGAAAGCGCGCCCGGCGTTCAGCCGCGTCGTCCTGAAGCTTTCCGGGGAGGCGCTGATGGGCGAGCGCGAGTACGGGATGGACCACGCGACGATCCAGGAGATCGCGTCCGAGATCGTCGGCGTCCAGGAGACGGGCGTCCAGATCGCGATCGTCGTCGGCGGCGGCAACATCTACCGCGGCATGGCTGCGGCAGCCGAGGGGATGGACCGTGCGACCGCAGACTACGCCGGGATGCTCGCGACGATCCTCAACGCGCTCACCCTTCAGGACGCGCTCGAGCGCGCCGGGGCACAGACGCGCGTGCAGTCCGCGATCGAGGTGCAGGAGGTCGCGGAGCCGTACATCCGCCGGCGGGCAATCCGCCACCTGGAGAAAGGTCGGATCGTGCTCTTCGCCGCCGGAACCGGCAACCCGTTCTTCAGCACCGACACGGCGGCGGCGCTGCGTGCCCTCGAGATCTCCGCCGACGCGATCCTGATGGGCAAGCACGGCGTCGAAGGCGTCTACGACGGCGATCCGGATCAGGATCCGAACGCGAGGTTCATCCCTGAGCTCACGCACCTCGAGGCGATCGAGCGCGGACTGCGCGTCATGGATACGACCGCGTTGTCGCTGTGCATGGACAACCACATTCCGATCTACGTGTTCGGGATGGAGCCGGGGAACGTTGCGCGGGTCGTCGCGGGCGAGCGCGTCGGCACGATCATCTCGACTGGAGGGTAGGTACATGGCGACGATCGAGGAGCTGGTGGCGGACGCAGGACAGCGGATGGGCAAGTCCGTCGAGCACGCGCGCAACGAGTTCAACACGGTGCGGACGGGCCGCGCGTCGGCCGCGCTGCTCGACCGCATCAACGTCGACTACTACGGCACGGCGACACCGCTCAAGCAGCTCGCGACGATCAACGTTCCCGAGTCGCGCATGCTCACCGTCCAGCCGTTCGATCCGAGCTCGATCAAGTCGATCGAGAAGTCGATCCAGGAGAGCGACCTCGGACTGACGCCCTCGAACGACGGCAAGCTGATCCGCCTGCCGATTCCCCAGCTGACCGAGGAGCGGCGGAAGGAGCTCGTCAAGGTCGTCCGGCACATGGCGGAGGAGCACCGCATCGCGGTGCGCGAGGTACGACGCGACGCGCTCCGGCACCTGCAGGAGCTGACGAAGAAAGGCGAGGTCGGCGACGACGACGAGCGCCGGGCCGAGAGCGAGGTGCAGAAGCTCACCGACGAGCACACGAAGCACATCGACGAGCTGCTGAAGCACAAGGAAGCGGAAATCATGGAAGTTTGAGCTGGCGCTCAAACTTCTGGGCTCGTGGCCTCTACCGACACCTCTCTTTGGGAACAGACTCCCGCTGAGGATGTCGCGCGCAGCGTGGCGATCATTCTCGACGGGAACGCTCGCTGGGCTCGCAGCCGTGGATTGCCTATCGCCGAAGGACACCGCGCAGGAACCAAGGCTGTCCGGCGGACGGTCGAGGGAGCGATCGAGCTCGGCGTCGAGGCGCTGACGATCTATGCGTTCTCGACCGAGAACTGGTCGCGACCCGAGGACGAGGTGCAAGACATCATCGAGATCTTCGGCGAGACGATCGAGCGCGAGCTTCCGGACCTCTGCAAGCAGGGAGTGCGCGTGCGCTTCATCGGCCGCCGCGACCGCGCACCCGAGTGGCTGCGCGAGCGCATGACGAACCTCGAGAGCGAGACGGCCTCGAACACGCGCCTCGAGCTCTGGATCGCCTTCGACTACGGCGGGCGCGCCGAGCTGGTCGAGGCGGCGCGGCGGATCGTCGAGGACCGGCTCGCCTCGCGGGACGTCGACGAGTCTGCGCTGGCTTCGCGCCTCTACGCGCCGGAGCTCCCGGATCCCGACCTGCTGATCCGCACCTCGGGCGAGCGGCGCATCTCGAACTTCTTGCTGTGGCAGCTCGCATACGCGGAGCTCGTGTTCGTCGACACCCTCTGGCCGGATTTCGGCGAGGAAGATCTCCGTGCGGCCCTCGCCGAGTACGCACGCCGGCGACGCCGCTTCGGCGGACGTTAGTGGGCCGCTAAATGGCCAACTGGCTCTCGCGGATCCTCGTCGCCGCGGCGGGGATCCCCGTCGTACTGGGACTGCTCTACCTCGGCGGCTGGTGGCTGTTCGCGCTCGCGGCCGTGGCCGCTCTCGTTGCGCTGCACGAGTTCTACGGGATGGCGCGCCCGCTCCGGCCGCTCGTGCTGGCCGGCTACGGCGGCGTGATCGCGGCGCTCGTCGGCGCGGAGCTGGGCGGCGTCGAGTGGCTGCTCGCCGGCTTCCTCGTCACGTTCCTGCTCGCGTTTCTGCTCTTCCTCGTCGCCTCGACGCGCGCTCCCGCCACGGTGTCGATCAGCGGCACGATTCTGGGTGCGGCGTGGATCGGCTTCGGCCTCGGCTTCCTGCTGCTGCTGCGAGACCTGCCGGACCACGGCCGGCTGGCGGCGTTCACGGTGCTGATCGCCGTTTGGGCGGACGACACCGTGGCGTACCTGGTCGGCCGGCTCGTCGGCAGGCACAAGTTCTCGCCGGCGCTGTCCCCGGCGAAGACGTGGGAGGGCTTCGTCGCCGGGACGCTCGCGGCCGTCGCGGCCGCCTTCTTCGCCCTCTATGACGAGCGCAACACGTTTCTCTCGATCTGGGAGGCGGTGCTCCTCGGCGCGGTCGTGGCGGTGGCCGCGGCACTCGGCGACCTGTTCGAGTCGTCGATGAAGCGCGACATGCAGGTCAAGGACACCGGCACGATCCTCGCGGGCCACGGCGGGGTCCTGGATCGACTCGACGCATTGCTCTTCGCTGCGCCGGCCGCGTTCTTCCTGATCGTCTCCCTGACCTAGTGGCTTCGAGCCGCAAGGTCCTCGAGCCAGGCACACTGCACGCGTGACCAGGATCGCCGTTCTCGGTGCCACGGGCTCGATCGGCCGGCAGGCGCTCGAGGTGATCGCGGCGAATCCGGAGCTCGAGCTCGCCGCCGCTTCGTCCGGTTCGACGCCGATCGAAGGCCTCGCACCGCTGACGCAGGTCGGAGGCGACCTCACCGAACTGCTCGAGCGCGCCGACCCGGAAATCGTGCTCAACGCCGTCGTCGGCTTCGCCGGGGTTCGCGCGACGATGTGGGCGCTCGAGCGCGGGGTCACCCTGGCGCTTGCGAACAAGGAGTCGCTCGTCGCGGCGGGCGAGCTCGCGGTGGCGGCGTGGCGACGGGGAGGCGGGGCGCTGCTGCCGGTGGACAGCGAGCACTCAGCCGCGTTCCAGTGCCTCGAGGGTCGGGCTCCTGCGACCGTTGACGCACTCGTCCTGACCGCGAGCGGCGGTCCGTTCCGAGGACGAAGCCGCGCGGAGCTCGAAGACGTGACCGTCGAGGAGGCGCTCGCGCATCCGACCTGGAGCATGGGACCGAAGATCACGATCGATTCGGCGACGCTCGCCAACAAGGGACTCGAGCTGATCGAGGCGCACTTCCTCTTCGACCTTCCATACGACCGGATCGAGGTCGTCGTGCACCCGACGTCGATCGTGCACGCACTGGTGCGCTTCCGCGACGGCGCCGCGTTTGCGCACGTCGGCTACCCCGACATGCGCGTGCCGATCTCGTTCGCGCTGACCTACCCGGAGCGCGCCGCGACGCCGCTGCCGCAGCTCGATCTCGCTTCAGGCGTGACGCTCGAGTTCCACGCGCCCGACCTGGAGACGTTTCCGCTCCCGGCGCTGGCGCGCGATGCCGGCGAGCGCGGCGGGACGTATCCGTGCGCATTCAACGCCGCGAACGAAGTCGCCGTGCAGGCCTTCCTCGACGGCCGCATCGGCTTCCTCGACATTGCGCGCCTCGTCGAAGACGTGCTCGTTCGCGTTGACGGCGCCCCGGCGCGCGATCTCGGCGAGCTGGTCGAGTCGGACCGTCGCGCCCGCGAGCTGGTGCCCGTGGCCGTCGGTGAGGGGCGCGCGTGAGCTTCGTCTATGGGATCGTCGGACTCGGGTTCCTGATCCTGATCCACGAGGCGGGGCACTTCTTCACGGCACTCGCGCTGCACATGCGCCCGCGGAAGTTCTACATCGGCTTTCCGCCGGCGCTGGCGAAACTCCGACGACGCGGGATCGAGTACGGCATCGGCGCGATTCCACTCGGCGGCTACGTGAAGATCCCCGGGATGCATCGGCCGGCGGCGGTCGATCTGGAGCTGCGCCTGCAGCGCGCGCTGCGCGAGGCGCCGCAACTCCTCGCACCGCTCGAGCGCGTCAAGCGACTGCTCGACGCGCAGCGCTACGACGAGGCGAACTCCGCACTCGACGAGCTCGAAGCAGAGCTCCGCGGGGCCAACCAGCCCACGGACCCGCTCGTCGACGTGCGCGACTCGCTCGCGCCGGATGCTTACTGGCGCGCTCCTGCCTGGAAGCGGGTTTCCGTGATCTTCGCGGGTCCGGGAACCAACCTGCTCCTCGCGGTCGTCCTCTTTGCGGTGCTGTTCGTCACCGGCAGCGGCGGCTACCGCCTCGGCTTCGTGTTCGGGACGACCGACAACGGCCAGGTCGTGCCCGTCGTGCAGACCGTCGTCCGAGGAGAGCCGGCAGATCGGATCGGCCTCCAGCAGGGAGACCGGATCGTCGCGGTGAACGGTCGCCGCCTCGCCCCGGAGGGAATCGCGCGCACGATTCGCTCCTCCGCTGGACGTCCGGTGAGGTTGACGATCGAACGAAGCGGCCGGACGATCAGCCTGCCCGCGATCGCCCCGCACCGACAGCCGCGCGTGAGCCCGCTTCAGGCAGTCTGGCGCTCCGTGAAGCTCACCGGGCAGGTCTCGAAGCAGATCGTGGCCTCGCTCGGCAACCTCGTGCATCGCCAGGGGCGAGAGCAGATCTCGAGCCCCGTCGGGATCACGAAGGCGTCCTCGCAGGCGGTCAAGCAAGGCTGGCAGGACTACTTCTGGATCCTCGGCTTGATCAGCCTCTCGCTCGCCCTGCTCAACTTGCTGCCGTTGCTGCCCCTCGACGGCGGGCATATCTTCTTCTCGATCCTCGAGGCGATCCGGGGCCGCGCCGTTCCGCGCGAGATCTACGAGCGCGTCTCGGCGATCGGGATCGCGCTCGTCCTGGTGCTGTTCTTCATCGGGCTCTCCAACGACGTAGGCAACCTCGGCGGCGGCTAACCCTCGCGTCCCTGACCGCCGCCGGCTCCCGGCCGGCGAAGCCGGCCTCCGCACACCCAGCGTGGCGTCAGGAACGCGAGGGCGGGCGCCGAGGTAGCTACGCTGAGGCTCGAAATGGCCTCCGAGCGCCAGATCCGGGTCGGGAACGTGCTCTTCGGGGGCGGAGCACCCGTCGTCGTCCAGTCGATGACGCTCACGCCGACCCGCGACGTCGATCGCACGACCGCGCAGATCGCGGCGCTCGCGTCCGCCGGCTGCGAAGTCGTCCGCTGCGCGGTTCCGAAGACCGAAGACGCCGAGGCGCTGCGCCGGATCGTCCGCTTCAGCCCGATCCCGGTGATCGCGGACATCCACTTCAACGCCTCCCTGGCGCTGAAGGCGATCGACGCCGGCGTGGCGGCGGTTCGCATCAACCCGGGCAACATCGGCGGTCCGGACAGGGTCGCCGAGGTTGTGCATGCGGCCAAGGCCGCCGGGATCCCGATGCGGATCGGCGCCAACTCGGGTTCGCTTCCCAGGCACCTCCACGAGCTCGCCCACCGAGACCAGGCCGAGGCGCTCGTCGAGGCGGCGCTCGAGGAAGTGCGCCTGCTCGAGGAGCTCGACTATCGCGACTTCAAGATCAGCGTCAAGGCGACGCACGTGCCCACGATGATCCGCGCCTACCGGATGCTCGCCGCGAAGGTGCCGTACCCGCTGCACCTCGGCGTCACGGAGGCGGGCACTCCCTTCACCGGCGCGATCAAGTCCGCAGTGGGGATCGGCTCCCTGCTCGCGGACGGGATCGGCGACACGCTGCGCGTCTCGCTCACGGCCGATCCGGTCAAGGAGGTGGAGGTCGCCTGGGAGATCCTGAAGGCGCTCGGACTCCGGGAGCGCGGGCCGGTGATGATCGCCTGCCCGTCGTGCGGCCGCGACAACGTCGGCGTCGAAAAGCTGGCCGCCAAGGTCGAAGAACGGCTGAAGCGCTACCCGCAGGCCTTCGAGGTGGCCGTGATGGGCTGCGCCGTCAACGGGCCGGGGGAGGCGGGCGACGCCGATTTCGGCATCGCCGGCGGGCGCGACGTCGGCTTCGTCTACTCCCACGGCCGGGTGCTGAAAAAGGTCTCGTCCGACATCCTCGTCGACGAGCTCTTCCACGAGATCGACGCCTGGATCGCTGCCGGGATGCACCGCCCCAAGCGGCTGAAGATGGCGAAGCCTGCGGCGCTCGCGATGGCCGAAGCCTCCCAGATCCCGCTGGGCTAACCTCCTTGCCTGGGATGGCAACGCGCGCGACTCAGGCCTTCATGCCCACGCTCCGCGAGCACCCCGCCGAGGCGGAGGCGGTCTCGCACAAGCTGCTGCTGCGAGGTGGCTTCGTGCGGCAGGTCAGCGCCGGGCTGTACACGTTCCTGCCGCTCGGCTGGCGGGTGCACCAGAAGGTCGTGCAGATCATCCGCGAGGAGATGGACGCGATCGGCGGCCAGGAGATGCTCGCGCCCACGCTCACGCCGGCCGAGCTCTGGGAGCGGACGGGTCGCTACGGCGCGACCGAGGTGTTCAAGGTGCAGGGCCGCAGCGACCGCCGGTACGTGCTGGCGCTCTCGCACGAGGAGACGTTCACGTACCACATGTCCGAGATCCGCTCCTACCGCGAGCTGCCGAAGATCCTCTACCACTTCGGCACCAAGGACCGAGACGAGCCGCGCCCTCGCGGCGGGCTGCTGCGGCTGCGCGAGTTCGTCATGAAGGACGCGTATTCCTTCGACCGCGACGACGAGGGGCTCGCGCACAGCTTCGACCTGCACGAGCAGGCCTACCGGAAGATCTTCGACCGCTGCGGCCTCGACTACTACGTCGTCGAGAGCGACGTCGGAATCATGGGCGGTGACCTCTCGATCGAGTTCCAGGCGCCGTGCGCGGCCGGGGAGGACACGATTGCGATCTGCGAGAACTGCGACTACAAGGCGAACGTGCAGGTTGCGCGCTCGCGTCCGTCGCGGCCCGATTTCGGGGTGCGCCGCGAGACGCCCGAGGAGGTGGAGACCCCCGGCGTCGAGACGATCGACGACCTGTCGCGGTTCCTGAAGATCGATCCGCGGACGACGTCGAAGGCCTTCCCTGTAGTCGTCAACGGCGGCCGCGTCGTCCTCGCGCTCGTACGCGGCGACCACCGCGTGAACGAGTTCAAGCTCACGCAGCAGGTCGGCGCCGAGTGGCGGCCGGCGCAGGAAGACGAGATTCGGGACACGTTCGGTGCCGACGGTGGCTCACTCGGCCCGGTCGGCGTGGGGGTGGAGGTGATCGCCGACGAGGCCCTCCGCGACGGCCAGTTCGTGGCGGGTGCGAACCGGACGGGCTGGCATCTCATCGGCGTCGAGGCGGGCCGCGACTACGAGCCGACGCGCTGGGCGGACATCCGCGCCGCCGAGGCCGGCGATGCCTGCCCCGAGTGCGGAGGGACCCTGCGCTTGGAGACTGCGATCGAAGTAGGCAACATCTTCAAGCTCGGGACGACATACTCGGATCCGCTCGGCGCGACATACCTCGACGAGGGCGGGAAGGAGCATCCGATCGTGATGGGCTCGTACGGGATCGGCCCAGGCCGGACGATGGCGGCGATCATCGAGCAGCACAACGACGAGCACGGGATCACCTGGCCGGAGACCGTCGCGCCCTACGAGGTCCACGTCGTCGCCCTCCAGGGTGCGGAGGACGTAGCCGAGCGCGCCGCCGCCGCGATCGAGGCGCGGGGCCGTAGCGTGCTGCTCGACGACCGCGATCAACGCGCGGGGGAGAAGTTCGCCGATGCCGACCTGATCGGCTGCCCGGTGCGCGTCACGGCCGGCAAGAAGAGCCTCGAGGACGACGCGGTCGACGTGCGCGACCGCGCCACCGGCGCGGAGCGGCGCGTCCGAGTGGAGGACCTTTAGTGCGCCACCCGGCAATGTCCTCCGGCTTCTGGCCCGCGATCACGCGGCGCGCTGCCGCGTCCTCGGTCGCGCCCGTAGCAGTGGCTACGAGCGCTCCCTGCGTCCTTGCATCGCTTGGTGCTCGCGACCCAGAAGCTCGGCAACATCACCGGGAGGCGCACTGATGGCCCGGAAGCGCAGGTTCAGCGACGACGCCTTCGGGCCGACGATTCAGCGGCTGATGGCGGAGACGGGCGTCACCTATCGGGCGCTCGCAGAGAAGACCGGACTGTCGGCCGGCTATCTGAACCACCTCGTGCACGGGAACCGACCGGTGCCGTCCGACGACGTGATCTCCGAGCTCGGGCAGGCGCTGGGCGTCGAGCCGGAGCACTTCCGCGAAGTCCGCGTCCGCCGGATCGCCGAGCGGCTCGAGTCGATGCCGGAGCTGATCGACCGGCTCTACCGGCGCCTGGGCGCGTAGCTACGCGCCGGGCTGCATCTGCATGCCGAGCCGGTGCTGGAGCGCCTGCAGCTCGCGCATGAGCGGCGCCACCGCCGGATCCTCCAGCGACTCGAGATCCTCGATCGCGACGCGGTACATCTCGAGCAGGTCGGAGAGGCGCTCCTCGTTGGTGCTGCGTCCAGGGTCTAGGGACACGCAGGAAGGGTCCCGCAACCGGCGGAATCCAAACCCATCAGCCCGAGACGAGACGCACGGTACGAATCCGCGAGTGTGGGAACGATTCGCCTATCAGGGCATCACTGATCGAGACGGCACGTGCTACCCGCGACCGCGCGCGCGTCAGCCGCGAAGCCGCGGCCCGTACGCGCTGGCGCACGCGTAAGGAACGCCTACGCGCCTCCCGCCTTCGCACACGTGGCAAAGAACTGCGTCCTACGGAGCTGGACGACTTCGTCGAGATCGCAGACCTGGACGAGCTGATCAACGTACTGATCGTGCTCACTAGTCCTCCGACCGGTCCCAACGAGGGCGGAGCCTAGCGGCGATCCTGACCGCGTCAGAGACGTAGTCGACGCCGACCAACCCGAGACCTGCGGCGGGGCCGGGCCGATCGGCGTCGAGACGACGATCCTCCCGCAGACCTTTGGTTAGCACGACTCGACGTTCGACCAGTCTTGCGCCCAATGTCGTTTACAGCTCCCGGGCGCATGGTGAGTTGGGCGGGCGGGGAACCCTGCGGCAGTCCGCGCCCGCCTTCACCCCTTCGTCGCCGAACCCGTGCCCCGCTAGTCGGGGCTTTTCATCGGGGCGCCGAGATTCGAACTCGGGACCTCCAGTCCCCCAGACTGGCGCGCTAACCAGGCTGCGCCACGCCCCGCGATACGACAGCGTAGCGCCGGCCAGCCGGCGCCGCTAACGGAGCCAGGGGGCGAGGAAGAGCGTGATCTCGCCGCTGCCGCGCGGCTCGACCAGACGTGCGCGAACCTGCTTGTCCTCGATCACCATCAGCGTGGGCACGCGCTCGATCGCAAAGCGTTCGAAGAGATCGGGCCGCTCCTCTTGGACGATGTTGCGAATCTCGAACGAGAAGTGGTTCTTGCGCCGCTGCAACACCTGTGCGAGGAAGCCGGCCACGCGTTCGCAGCGCCCGGATCGATCGGAGCGGAAGAACGCCAGGATCGGCTTGCCGTTCGGGCTCGTCGTCTGTGTCAGCGCGGGCCTCGCGTGACTGCCTCTGCAACCGTGGGGACGAGCGAGAAGAACGTCTGCAGCCCAGCGGTCGTCAGACTCTTCGACGTCAGGGGCGTGGCGCCCGCGATGTGCAGCTCGTCGCCGCGCAAGCGCATCAGCTTCGTTCCGGCGACGAGCACGCCGATGCCTGTCGAATCCACGAACGTCGTGCGGGAGAGATCGACGACGATCGAGCGCGCATCCGTCGCGAGTCGCTCGAGCGTCCGCAGCAGCTCCGGCGAGGAATAGAGGTCGAGCTCGCCTTCGACCTGGACGAGGTACACGCCTGCCTCGACGCATGCGGTCCGGAGACGCAAGTCGACTGCCCGCAGCTCGTTCGGCCCCACGAGACCGACGGTAGCCGGACGACCGTCAGCAAGGGGTTTGTATTTGCAAGCGAATGCTCACAGAGGTACGAGCTTGTAGCCCGTACCGCGAACGGTGAGCAGCCGTTCAGGGTGTTGCGGGTCGCGTTCGATCTTGCGGCGGAGGTTGGAGATGTGCACGTCACAGGCGCGCTGGTCGCCGACGTACTCGCTGTCCCACAGGCGCTGCATGATCTCGCGGCGGCTGAACACGCGATCCGGAATGGAGGCGAGGAGCGACAGCACCGTGAATTCCGAAGGCGTCACGTCCACCGGCCGGCCCTCGAGGACCACCCGGTGCCGCTGCGGGTCGAGCGTCAAGCTGCCGGCGGTGATCGCGCCAAGCCCGCGGCGATCGAGGTCTCTCCGGCGGAGGATCGCGCGTACACGGCTGATCAGCTCGGCCATCGAGAACGGCTTCGTCACGTAGTCGTCCGCACCGGCTTCCAGTCCCATGACGCGGTCCACCTCGGCGTCACGCGCCGTGAGCATCACGATCGGGATGTCTCCCGCGTCGCGAATCCGGCGGCAGAGCTCGACGCCGGAGAGACCGGGGAGCATGACGTCGAGGACGATGACGTCGGGCGGCTCGGCGGAGACATGCTCGAGCGCCCTCTCCGCATCGGCCAACGTGGTCACCTCATAACCCTCGCTGCGCAGCGAATAACTCACCGCGTCGCGCAACGCCGGCTCGTCGTCGACCACGAGCACGCGCTCGTTCATACGTCCACGAGCCGTGCGAGTTGCAGGACGATGCGGGCTGTCGTCCCTCGTCCCTCTTCCGAGTCGATCTCGAGCCTTCCGCCGGCGGCGCGCGCTGCCTCCGCGGCGATCGCGAGCCCGAGACCGAAGCCCTCGCTCTGCTGTGAGCCTCGGACGAAGCGACGGGTGACGAGCTCTCGGTCGTGCGGCGACAGGCCCGGCCCCGTGTCGACGACCTCGACCGCGACACTCTGTCCGTTCCGTGCCTCGGCGCGGAGGGTGATCGAGCCGTGGCCGGTGTACCGCCCCGCGTTGCCGACGAGGCTCGAGAGGGCCTGGCGGAGGAGCTCCGCGCTCGTCAGCGCGGCGAGCTCGTCCTCGCACGCGACCTGCACGGCCACGCCGGCCGCAGGGTTGATCTCCTCCGTGAGCTCATCCAGCATCGGTCGAATCGGCACGAGCTCCAGCCTCGGCTCCTCCTCATGGGCCTGCGCGCGGGCGAGCAGCAGCAGCGCCCGCGCGAGACGGACGAGACGATCGGACTCGCGCTCGATGTGCCCGAGGAAGACGTCGCGAGTCGGCGGGTCGTTCTTTGCGCCTCCCTGCAGCACCTCGATTGCGCTGACGATCGAGGCAAGCGGCGTCCGCAGCTCATGCGCGGCATTGACGACGAACTCTCGCTGAGCGAAATCACGTTGCCGGTCCGCGGTCACGTCGCGGAAGAGGAAGACGGCCCCCGCCGGGAGATCGTCGCGGGTGATCGGCGCCGAGCTCACCTCGAGCAGGAGGCGATGGCTATCCGCGCGGACCAGCGTCAGCACCTCACCCGACACGACCTCCGAGGATTCGAGCGCGCGCGCCAGCGGCCAGTCGCCGTCGACGAACGTCCGGCCGTCCGCATCGCGGAGCCGCGCAGCCAGGGCTGCACTGTCGGGGACCGGCCCGCCGAGCAGCTCTTCGGCGCGGCGATTGCGCACGATCACGTTGCCGGAGGGCGAGACGACGAGGATCCCGACCGGCAGCTGGCGCAATACGGTCTCGAACTGGGCGCGCTCACGCATCAACTCCGCGTGTGCGGCTTCGAATGCCACTGCGCGCTCCTCGACGCGCCGCTCGAGCTCGGCGTTCAGCTCCCACAGGCGGGCCTCGTTCTGCTTCTGCTCCGTGACATCGGTGACCACCCAGCGCAGGCCGACGACGTCGGTGCCGCGGTCGACGATCGGTGAGATGCTCACGTCGGCATCGAAGGCGATGCCTCCGCGACGCTCGAAGCGGTGCTGCGTGCGGATCCGGTCCGGATGCCGCCGGACATCGATGAGCATCGTGCGGAACCCGCGCCGCCAGGCCGGTGCGACGAATGTCGCAAGCGGCTTGCCCTCGAGGAAGCGGCGCGGGGTTCCGAGCAGCTGCTCGGCGCCGAGGTTCGCCTCCAGGATCTTTGCGTCCAGGTCGGTTACGAGGAACGCGTCGGGTGCGAGTGCGAACAGGTCCTCGTAGCGTCTGCGCTCCGCGTCGATTTGCGCATGCGCCTCAGCGAGCTCGTCGTGCTGCCGAACGAGCTCTTCCTCGACGACGCGAAGCTCGTCGACGCTGCTCCGCAATCCAGCCAATGCCGAAAGCAGAGCGTCCGGATCCGGCGTACCCCCGTCGAGCCGCGTCAGCACCGACTCGAGCTCGCGCGCGAGTTGGTCGACGCTGAACGCCGTCGTCACGCCGGCTCGACTTCTTCCATGAACAGGATCGCGCCGTGCATCGCGCCGGCATTGTGGAGCGGCGAGCAGCTGACCTTGTACGGCAAGGACCGCCCACGGCGATTCGTCGCGGTCACGTTGATCTCGCTCGATGCGCCGCCGTCGCTCAGGGCTTTCAGCAGCGGTCTGCGCAGCTCTTCGACCGGCAGACCGATGTCGAGGTTCATCAGGTGCTCGCCCTGCACTTCTTCTCGCCGCAACCCCCACAGCTCCTGCGCGCCGGGATTCCACGCCGTGATTCGAAGCTGGTCGTCGACGACGATGACGCCCGCCTCGATGCTGGCCAGAATGCTCTCGAGAAAGTCGTTCGTCCGGTTGAGCTCGTCTGTGCGTTGGTTGAGCTCCTCGTTGATCGTCTCGAGCTCCTCGTTGGTCGACTGCAGCTCCTCGTTCATCGTCTCGAGCTCCTCGTTGGTCGACTGCAGCTCTTCGTTCGTCGTCTCGAGCTCCTCGTTCGTCGACTGCAGCTCCTCGTTCGTCGTCTCGAGCTCCTCGACGGTCGACTGCAGCTCCTCGTAGGCGGTCTCGACCTCACGCTTGGCCGTCTCGACTTCCGTCTGCAGCATTTGGTAGCGGGTGATGTCGGAGAAGCTGATGCTGACCCCCGCGATCACCCCTCCGGGACCGAGCAGCGGGATGAGGTTGACGTCGAGGATCCGCTCCTCCCCGTGAGCGGGGTGCCACGCGACGCTCCGCTGCGCCACGGCGTGGTGGCCGCCGTAGACCTCGTCGATCAATGACCGGAGCTCGATCGGGCGGTACGAGAGCTCGAGATCTTGAAGCGGCCGGCCGAGGTCGCGCGCCGCCAGGTTGAACAACAGGCGTGCCTGCAGGTTCGCGAGAGCGAGTCGCCCCTCGCCGTCGACGACGATCTGCGCGACAGGAGAGACCTCGAACGTCGCGTCGCGAATCGGCGAATCGTCCGGAGGCTCGGCCTCGGTCGAGAGGGCGCGGAGAGCATCAAGCCCCACGGTGCGGTTGGCACCGCGCCCGTTCCCGACGGTCTGGAAGACCCTGCGTTTCATGTCCATCGGAACGAAGAGGCTCGCCTTCGTCAGCAGGACCTCCGACTTTCCGAGCAGGAGGAAGCCCGACGGCAGCAGCGCGAAATGGAAGTTGGCCAGGATCCGCGCCTGCGCCTCCGGCGTGAAGTACATGAGCGTGTTGCGGGACGCCAGCAGGTCGATCTTCGAGATCGGCGGGTCCTGCACGAGGTCGTGGCGTCCGAAGATCACCGAGCGGCGCAGATCCGCCCGGAAGACGTACCGCTGGTCGATGCGCTCGAAGTAGCGCTCGACGATCTCGGGCGCGACGTTCTCGAGGCGCTTGACGGGATAGCTCGCGTGCCGACCATCGGTCAGCGCCTCCTCGTCGACATCGGTCGCATAGATCTTGACGCGCTGACGGAAGGCGTCCTCGCCGAGAACCTCTGCGAAGACGATCGCAAGCGTGTAGGCCTCCTCTCCGGAGGCACAACCGGTCGACCAGACGCGGATCGTCTCGCTCGGCCGTTTCGCCTCCACGATGCGAGTCACGATCTCGGACTGCACGAACTCCCATGTCGCAGGGTCGCGGAAGAAGCCCGTGACGTTGATCAGGATCGTGTTGAAGAGCTCCGTGAACTCGTCCGGATGGGAGTCCAGGTACTCGCGGTAGACCTCGTAGCCGTCGATGCGCAGCCCCTGCATGCGCTTGCCGAAACGCCGTGCGAGGCTCTGGCGCTTGTAGCCCGTGAAGTCGAACCCGCGGCTGTCGCGGATGTATTCGAGGAGCGTCTCGAAGGACGCGTCTGCTTCCGCTTGGCCCGACCCAGCCATCTGCCTCTCCCAAGGTTATCCCTCGTGGGCTCGTCAGTCAGCTACGGCTGCCGGCGTCGCTGCCAGCCTGATCGTCTGCAAGAGGTGCTTGAGCTGACGGGCGCAGCTCTCGGCCTCGTCGGCCTGGCGGGCGAACGTCCCGGCACTCGCCGAGCTGCCGCGCGCGGCGAGGCGCTCGGAGAGACGCCGGGAGTAGGCGACGCGTTCCTCGATGATGCGGACACTCGTCCAGAGCGCAGTCTCGACGGCGTCGTTCTGGCGTTCGAGCATGCTGGCCTCGGAGAATGCGTGTCCGACGCGGCACTCGAAGCGCAGCAGGCCTCCGTCTTCGACCTCCCAGAGCCCGCCGCCGCAGTCGGGGCAGGCGTACGCCGATCGCAGGCCGGGACGCGGGTCCTCGCCGGTCTCCGCGCCTGCTTCGTCTCCGTTGGAGCCTGAATTCGCAGAGGCCGCTGACATTGCTTCCTCCTCGGTCGTTCGTCTCGCCAGCCGCGTCACCGCGTCGCCCAGCTTCGCAGAGTCCAAGATGTCGTCCGGCTCGGCGTTGGCAATCGCCGCCTTCGGCATCGAGTCGTACATCGCGTCGCCGGGGTCCTGGACGATGCCCGCACCGCCGGCCTGCCGGATCCGGCGCAGGCCTGCGGCGCCGTCGTCGAGCGCACCCGAGAGCACGACTCCGGTTACCCGGGGCCCGAAATGCTCCGCGGCGCTGCGGAACAATGGGTCGATTGCCGGCCGGTGCCCGTTCTCCTTCGGACCGCGAATGACCTCCACGTGGCCGTCGTGAAGGAGCAGGTGCTGGTCGGGCGGCGCAACGTAGATCCGTCCGTGCTGGATCGTCTCTCCGTGCTTGGCGTGTGCCGCTGGGAGCGGGCCGGCGCGCGACAGGATTCCGGGCAGGACGCTCCTTCCGGTCGCCGCGATGTGAAGGACGATGAAGACGGCGGCCGGCAAGTCGGCGGGGAGGTGCGCGACGAGGCGGCGCAGGGGCTCGAGCCCGCCGGCCGATGCGCCGACGACGACGATATCTCGAGAGACGCTTCGCGTCGCCACGTCGAGCCATTGTCGCCATTCCCTCGCGGGGCCGCCCGAATCGCTTGTGAGGAAACACTCACACAACGGAAGCGTACGCTCATCAGGGTCGGCGTACGCTCGTCGAGCATGACCGGTTCAAGGGAGACGGCCGCCGCGACGAGCCAGTGCCCACGGTGGATCGGGTGTCGCCTTTGCCCTTTCGGTGACGCCGCCCATAGGTGTCCGTGACCACCGGCTCGTCGTCTCCTGACGGTCGCGCGGCTCGAGAGAGCACCGATTGGGGCACGCGCTCACTCCTGCGGGCCGTGAACGAACAGGTGACTCGGATCGGTGCGTCCGCCAACGGTCAAATCGAGTTCGACTACGTCTGCGAATGCGCCGACTCGACGTGCTTCACGAGCGTCCGCCTGCCTCGCTCCGAGTACGCCCGGATCACGGCGACGGCCGGCTGGTTCGTCGTGGCCGACGGCCATGGGATGCCCGAGGAACACGTGGTCGAGGACGGTCCCGGATATCTCGTCGTGACCCGCGAATCGGACTGAGCACCGTCCCCCTTCCGGGGGAGAGCGGGTCACGTTTTTGCCGATCGTGGGACCACCCTCCGCGGCCGATTCCTGACTTGTGGCGCCTGCGGCCCGGGACAACGACCCTGCGATCGAACCTTCGTTCGAGCTCGAGCGGATCCATGCAGATGCGCTCCACGAGAGCGAGCAGCGCTTCCTGAGCGTCGTCCAGAGCGTGCCGGGTGCGTTTTACACGGTGGTTCCCTGTGAGGACGAGCCGGGCGAGATGCGCCTCGACTTCCTGAGCAACAACGTCGAGGCATTCACGGGCCACGCGGCGGCGGAGTTCGTCGGCCCGGAACGAATCACCCTCGAGAGCTTGCTGCCCGAGGAGGATCGGGCCGTGCTCCGTGCGGCGGAAGCACGTGCGCAAGAAGGTGAGCCGTACGGCATCGACGTCCGCGTGCAGCACGCGGACGGCGCGTTGCGCTGGACGCACATCAAGGGCCAGCCGCTGCTCGATTCCACCGGCGTCCCGTGCGGCAGCGGCGGCGTCATGCTCGACATCACCGACCGCCACCTCGCCGAACAAGCCTTGCAGGAAAGCGAATCGCGACTGCGCAGTGTGCTCGCGAACGTGCCGGGAGTGTTCTTCCGCGCCGCGCTCGATGGTGACGATTGGCGGATCGTGTTCGCGTCCGAACGGACGCGGACCCTGCTCGGGGTCGATCCCGAAGAGTTGCAGAGCCAGGGAGCGTTCTCGTCGCTGGTCCATCCTGACGATCTCCCGTTGCTGGACGCAGCCGAGGCGAAGCTCGCGGACGGCGAGTGCTACGAGCTCGACTTCCGCGTGGTCGTCGACGGCGAGGTGCGCTGCGTGCGCGAGGTTTGCCAGCCCGAGACCGACGGCCACGGTCATGTCGTCGCGAGCAGCGGCTTCCTGTTCGACATCACCGCGCGCCGGGCCGCCGAGGAGGCGCTGCACCTCCGCGAGCGCGCGATCGAGACCCTGACGAACGGTGTCGTGATCGTCGACGCGCAGGCTTCGGGCAACCCGATCGTGTACGTGAACAGGGCCTTCGAGGAGCTGACCGGCTATGCGGCCGACGAGGTGCTCGGTCGCAGCCCGACATTGCTCGACGGCCCGGGCACGGACCCGACGGCGATCGCAGCGATCACGGAGGCGCTTGCGCGTGCCGAGCCCTTCGACGGCCAGCTCGTCGCCTACCGGAAGAACGGGACGCACTTCTGGAGCTCGGTTCGGATCTCACCCGTCCGCGACGAGAGCGGGGACGTCACGCACTTCGTCTACATCCACACCGACGAGACACCGCGCCGTCGGCTCGAGGAGCAGTTCCTCCAGGCGCAGAAGATGGATGCTGTCGGGCGCCTCGCCGGGGGCATCGCGCACGACTTCAACAACGTTCTGCTCGTGATCCGCGGGTACAGCCACGTGCTGATGAGCATGTTCGGCGAGTCACAGGAGGGCTGGGCGGAGGCGAAGGAAATCGAGACCGCGGCCACCCGCGCGTCTGAGCTGATCCGCCAGCTGCTCGCCTTCTCGCGCGGCCAGGTGATGCAGACGCAGGTCCTGGACCTGAACGACGTCGTCGCGGGCACGCAGAAGCTGCTCCAGCCGTTGATCGGCGAGGACGTCGAGCTGCACACATCGCTCGACGTGCGCCTCGCGCCCGTGAAGGCTGACGTGTCGCAGCTGGAGCAGGCGATCGTCAACCTGGCGGTCAACGCGCGCGACGCGATGCCGAACGGCGGCTCGCTGTTGATCCGCACGCGCAACGTCGCCGTCGACGCGGGCTCGGCCGACTCGCCGGGGCTGCCCGCCGGGACGTACGCGGCCCTCTCGGTCGAGGACACCGGCAACGGCATGGACGAGAACACGAAGGCGCGCATCTTCGAGCCGTTCTTCTCGACGAAGGGCGCCAAGGGCAGCGGGCTCGGTCTCTCGACCGTGTACGGAATGGTGAAGCAGTCCGGCGGCGACATCACGGTCGTCAGCGCTCCGGGCGAAGGGACGACGATGACGATCTATCTCCCACAGGCGCGCGAAGGCGCTTCCGAGCTCACGCTGCGCGCTCCGGAGCCTCAGCTCGACGTCTCGAGCGAGAGCGTGCTGCTCGTCGAGGACGACGACAAGGCGCGTGCGCTCGTGGGAAGGCTGTTGCGCGAGTCCGGGTACACGGTGCACGAGGCCGGGCTGCCCGAGGACGCACTGCGCTTTTGCGACGAGCACCCCGGGCAGATCGATCTGCTGCTCAGCGATGTCGTGATGCCGCAGATGAGCGGCCCCACGCTCGCCAAGCAGATCCTCGAGCGCCGGCCCGGCACTCCGGTGCTGTTCGTGTCCGGCTACATCGAGCGCGCGGACGACGTCGACATCGTCTCTTCCGGCGCAGATTTCCTGCAGAAGCCCTTCACGCCGCACGAACTGATCCACACCGTGCGGGGTGTACTCGACAAGCAGGAGCGCGTGGACGCATGAGCATGAACGGAAGCACGCCCGAGCGGATCCTGATCGTCGACGACGAGCGCCCGATCCGCGAGCTGATGCGCCGGCTGCTCGAGCCGAGCGGCTACGTCTGCGCGACGGCGGCGAGCGGCCAGGAGGCGGACGAGCTGCTGGCATCCGGCTCGTTCCACCTGATGCTGGCCGACCTCCAGCTGCCCGGTGAGTCGGGACTCGACCTGGTCGGGCGCGTGCGTCACGCGCATCCCGACACCGCGGCCATCATGGTCACGGGCACAGACGACCCGGAGCTCGCGGATACAGCGTTGAAGCTCGGCGCCTGTGGCTACATCGTCAAGCCGTTCTCGCCGAGGGAGCTGCCGATCCACGTCCTCAATGCTCTGCGACGGCGGAGGCTCGAGATCGAGCAGCGCCACGAGCGGCAGCGACTCGAGCAGACGCCGACGCGTCTGGACGCACTGCAGGTTTTGACCCCCATGGAGGGTCAGCTATGACTACAGTCAACGCGACGGCGGAGCCAATCATGACGGAGACCGAGCGGATCACCTGCCTCCTTGCAGACGACCATCCGGCCGTCCTCGACTCGATCTCGCGCGTGCTCCGGAGCCAGGGCTTCGACGTCGTTGCCCAGGCACGCGACGGTGAGGACGCGCTGAAGGCGATCGAGCAGCAGAAGCCGCAGGTGTCGATTGTCGACCTGCGGATGCCCGGCATGTCCGGAATCGCGGTCGCGCGCCGTGCGGCGCGGCACACGGCGGTCATCCTCTACACCGGTCACAGCGATCGCACGCTGCTGATCGAGGCGCTCGATGCAGGAGTGCGCGGGTTCGTTCTCAAGGAGGCGCCGCTCGCCGACCTGGCGCGCGCAATCGAGACCGTCGCCAAGGGCGGCGTCTACGTCGACCCGGTGCTCGCGGGTGTCCTCGCCTCCGGTGAGGCCACGCAGCAGCTCTCGATGCTCACCCAGCGTGAGCGCGAGGTGCTCCGGCTGCTTGCGGACGGGCTGCGCAACGAGGAGATCGGCCGGCGCCTCCACATCGCCGCCGAGACCGCGCGCGCACACATCAGAAACGCGATGCGGAAGCTCGATGCGGACACGCGGACCCATGCAGTTGCGGTTGCGCTGAGGCAGCAGCTGATCGAATAGGGCAGGTCTGGGGTCAGACCCCCGGACGCGGCCAGTTCAGACGGTTCTGAGCACCTCGGCGCCGCAGCCGTCGATCAAGGCGGGGAGGAGGTCCTCCTCCGCGACTCCGTGGAGCGAGACGTGATCCGTGTCGACTTCGACGTCGGGCCAGGACTCGAGGCCGAGCGACGCCGCGCCTTCGTCCGAGCCGAAGGCGAGCAGGCGGTCGGTGGAGATCGTGTCGCGGCGGAGCGCCAGCCGGCGGGCGATGCTGTCGAGCTCGCGGAGCTCTTCCAGCGGATCGATCCTGACGTTCGAATCGGAACCGATGCAGACTCCGATGCCGCGCTCGCACAAGCGGTCGATCGGCGCGAAACCGTCGCCGAGGTTTGCTTCCGTGGTGGGGCAGATGCAGATCCGCGCGCCGGCGTCGCGTACGAGGTCCAGCTCGGCGTCCGACGCGTGCGTCGCGTGCACGACCGTCGTGCGCGTGGTCAGACACCCGGTCCGCGCAAGGAGCTCGATCGGCCGCAGCCCGTGCTCGGCGACGCAGTCGGCGATCTCCCGGGGCTGCTCGCACGCGTGTACGTGCACCAGGAGTCGATTCTCGTCCGCGTAGCGGCCGATCTCCTGGAGCCAGTCCGTCGGGCAGGCGCGGACGGAGTGGGGAGCGACCCCGACGCGGAGGCCTCGCGCACGGAGGTCGTCCACCTGTCCGAGATAGTCCGCCGCCGACCGCTGCCGGAGCTGGTCGATCCCGCCGCGGCCGTAGGCCGCGTAGAGGAGCACGAGCTCGATTGCCGCTTCCGCCGCCGCCTCCGCGGCCGCCTGCGCCTGCTCGAAGCCGAGGTAATGGAACTCGCCGACGGCGGTGTAGCCCGCGCTCAGCAGTTCGCGGTACACCTCGACGTAGCTCGAACGGACACGTCCGGGTGTCTGACACCGGGCCAGGTCCAGCATGGACTCCCGCCAGGCCCAGAAATCTGCCCCCTCGGTCCGCCCGCGCAGGGCGCGCTGAAAGGCGTGACAGTGCGCATCGACGAAGCCCGGCAGGGTCAGCCCCGGCACCTGCATATCCTGTCAGCGTGTCGGTCCCGGCCGTACCGGCTTCGCTTGCGCAGCTTCCGAATGCGCTGACGATTCTGCGGCTGGGGCTGATCCCGCTCTATGTCGTGCTGATCGCCACCGCCGACGGCGGCCGCAGCTGGCCGGCGGCGATCGTGTTCGGCGTCGCGGGCGTCACGGACCAGATCGACGGTTTCCTGGCGCGCCGGTGGCACGTCGAGAGCCAGTTCGGCAAGATCGCCGACCCGCTCGCCGATCGCTTGATGATCGATGCCGCCGTCATCCTGCTCTGGCACGCGGGGCGCCTGCCGTGGATCGCGCTTGCGATTCCGGCGCGTGACCTGTTTCTCGTCGTTGGGTACAAGCCGGCCGTGGCCCGCGGCTACAACTTCGAGGTCAACCTGCTGGGGAAGTGCGCGACGTGGCTCTTGTACGCGTCGCTCGGCTTCGTGATGGTCACACACGACGGCGCCACGTGGCCGCTGGTCATCTTCTGGATCGGCGTCGCGCTCGCCGGTGCCGCCCTCGTGCAGTATCTCGTCAAGGCACGACGGGAGGTGGGGGCGTGAAGGCGGTTGTCATGGCTGGGGGGGAGGGGACGCGCCTGCGCCCGCTCACGTCGAATCAGCCGAAGCCGATGGTCCCGATCGTCGGCAAGCCGTGCATCGAGCACATTCTCGAGCTGCTCCGCGACCACGGGATGGCCGACGTCGTCGTCACGGTCGCCTTTCTTCCGCAGGCGATTCGCTCGTACTTCGGCAACGGCGACGCGCTCGGGATGAACATCGGCTATTCCGTCGAGGAGACGCCCCTGGGTACCGCGGGCTCGGTCCGCCTCGCCGCACGCGAGCTCGCCGACGACGCGTTCCTCGTCATCTCGGGTGACGCGCTGTGCGACGTCGATCTGACGCGGCTCGTGGAGTTCCATCACGAGCGCGGCGCGGCGGTGACGATCGGCCTCGTCTCCGTCGAGAACCCGCTCGAGTTCGGGATCGTCGTCACCGACGACGAGGGCAGGGTCGAGCGCTTCCTCGAGAAGCCCTCGTGGAGCCAGGTCTTCTCGGACACCATCAACACCGGCATCTACGTGCTCGACCCGGAGGTCATCAAGCACGTCCCGACCGACCAGCCCTTCGACTTCTCGAAGGAGTTGTTTCCGCTGCTCTTGGAGATGGGCCGGCCGATCTACGGCTTCGTGCTCGACGGCTACTGGCAGGACATCGGCAACCTCGACCAGTACCGGCAGGCGAATTACGACGCCCTCGACGGACGGGTGCGCCTCAACATCCCCGGCATCCAGCTGCGCGGGAACATCTGGGTGGGCGACGGCGTCGAGCTCGATCTCGAGCAGCTCGAAGGGCCCGCATTCGTGGGCAACAACTGCCGCATCGGGACCGATGCGGTCGTCGGGCCGCATACCGTGCTCGGAGCGAACTGCACGCTGCGGGAGCGAGCGCGCGTCGAGCGCTCGATCGTCGACTCGGGAACGCACATCGGGCGCAGCGTGCTCGTCGAGGGTGCGATCCTCGGCCGCTCGTGCGACCTGCGCGGGCACGCCCGGCTGCACGAAGGCGTCGCGATCGGCGACGAGGTGACGATCGGCGCCGAGAGCGTGGTCTATCCCGGCGTCCGCATCTACCCGTACAAGGAGGTCGAGTCCGGCGCGCAGATCCACGAGTCGCTGATCTGGGAGTCGCGCGCAACGTCACGGGTCTTCGACAAGGAAGGCGTCTCCGGACTGATCAACGTCGACCTGACTCCAGAGACGGCACTTCGCCTGGGCGCCGCGCTCGGGACCTCGCTTCCACGCAACGCACGCGTGGTCGCCAGTCGCGAGGGCCCGCCCGTCTGCCGGATGCTGAAACGCTCCGTCATCACCGGGCTGATCTCGACCGGCGTCGACGTCGCCGACCTGCGTGTGCTTCCGTCCGCCGTCAACCGGCAACTGATCAAGGCGGAGAACTACGCCGCCGGAGTGCACGTTGGCATCAGCGCCAACGACCCGGAGGTCGTCCGCATCCAGTTCTACGAGCGCGGCGGGATCCAGCTCACGGCGAGCTTCGAGAAGGAGATCGAGAAGAACTTCTCGCGCCACGAGCTGCGCCGCGCGGCCGCCGCCGACGTGGGCACGATCTCGTATCCACCCCGGCCGGCCGAGAGCTACTCCGAGTCGCTGCTCGCGAGCCTCGACGTGGACGCGATTCGGGCGCGGCATTTTCGGATCGTCGTCGACTACGGCTACTCGGCCGCGTCGCGGGTGCTACCGCTCGTCCTCGGCCCGCTCGGCGTCGAGGCGGTGAGCGCCCACGCGTTCATCGCCGAAAGCCAGTCCCTGGAGGGGCGCAGCCTGCACGAGACGATCGGACAGGCGAAGAACCTGGTCCGCGCCGTCGGGGCCGAGCTCGGCGCCGTGTTCGACCGGTCCGCCGAGCGGCTGTACCTGATCGACGAGCAGGCGCGCGAGGTACCCGTCGACAAGGCGCTGCTGCTCTACCTGCGTCTGATCAGCTCGAACGGACGACACGGCAAGCTCGCGTTCCCGATCACGGTCACCGATTTGGTCGACGAGATCACGCGCGAAAGCGGTCTCGAGGTCGTGCGCACTCCCGCCTCGCTTGCGGAGCTGACAAAGGCTGCCGCCGCGGACGGTGTCGTCTTCGCCGGGGCACTCGGCGGCGGCTACGTCTTCCCCGAGTTCCTGCCGGCCTACGACGCCGTTGCGAGCCTGTGCAACCTCCTCGAGCTGCTCGCGCCGGTCAAGCAACCGCTCTCGGAGCTCGTGGCCGAATTGCCCGCGTCGACCCTCGTCCATCGGCAGCTCCCCTGTCCGTGGGCGCTGAAGGGGCTGGTGATGCGAGTGCTGACCGAGGGGCTTCGCGACCGCGAGCTCGACCTCCTGGACGGAATCAAGCTCTTCGACGAGCGGGGCTGGGCCCAGATTCTGCCCGACCCCGACGAACCCCTGATCCACATCTACGCAGAGGGCCGGACGCAAGAGGAGTCGGACGCGCTCGAGGCCGAGATGAGGGCCCGGGTCGAGGAAATCATGCAGAGCGACGAATCTGCATCCAGGGTTTGACGCCGACGAGTAGAATCTCAACCTGAGCTTTAGAGTTCGCGACGAAGAGCAAGAGCTCGCTGACATTCCCGGCCCGCCCTCAGAGCCCATCCCACGAAGACCCATACGGAGGCAAACAACGTGGAGCCCCTCCCTGATCTCGGCAGCCTCTCGGACGAGCAGCTCAAAGAGCTGATCGACGAGCTTCAGACGCAGGAGCGCGAGGTCTCGTTCCAGCGGCGGCTCCTGCACGGGAAGATCGACATCCTGCGCGCCGAGCTCGTCGCGCGGCTGAAGCAGTCCGGCGGCAAGAGCGTCCTCGACGAGGTGGACGTCCACCGGCTGACGGAGATCCTCACCGGCAAGGCCGCGCCGCCGGCCTGAGCGGCCGGCAACGACATGTCGCACGTCTACTGTCCGGAGTGCGGCTTCCAGAATCCCGAGGCCGCGAACTACTGCTCCCGCTGCGGGGCGCTCCTGCACAAGCCGGAGTCCGGGGAGGCGACGATGACCTTCGTGCCCGAGGAGGGCGCGGAGGACGGCGGGGCCGAGCTCGAGGGCCTCGGGATCGAGGGCCCCGCGCTCGTCGTCCGCTCCGGCGGCGGCCGTGCGGGGGAAACGTTTCCCCTCGACCACGAACGGGTCACGATCGGACGCTCGCCGGACTGCGACATCTTCCTGGACGACGTAACCGTCTCCCGCCGTCACGCCGTGGTCATGAAGAGCGACAGCGGTCTGGCGATCGAGGACGAGGGATCGCTGAACGGGACGTTCCTCAACCGCAAGCGAATCGAGTCGGGTGAGCTCACGGACGGCGACGAGCTCCAGATCGGCAAGTACAAGCTGACCTTCCTCCGATGAGCGCGACCGCTGCACGCGACGAAGAGCTGCTGACGATCGGCGCCGTCTGCGAGCGCCTCCGGCCGGAGTTCCCCGACATCTCGATCTCGAAGATCCGCTACCTGGAGGGAGAAGGGCTGCTCCGTCCGAAACGGACGCAAGGCGGCTACCGCCTGTTCAGCGAGGAAGACGTCGACCGCCTGGAGACGATCCTCCGCCTCCAGCGCGACGAGTTCCTGCCCCTGCGGGTGATCCGCGAGGAGCTCGCGTCGCCGCGCGCGCGAAAGCGGACCCCCGCGACGCTCTCGGAGCACGAGGACGAGCTCGATCTTTCCCAGCTGTGCGACCGCGCGGACATCGACGCCGATCTGGCGCGCGAGCTCGAGGAGTTCGGCCTGTTGATGCCGCGCGTCCAGGGCGGAGAGCGCCTGTACACGCAGTCGGACGCGGAAATCGCCGAGACGTGCGGCCGCCTTGCGCGCTTCGGCATCGCGCCGCGTCACCTCCGTACCTTTCGCACGACGGCCGACCGCGAGGCCGGCCTGCTCGAGGCGCTCGTCGCTCCGGCGCTCCGCGCACGCAACCCGGAGCGTCGACGCCAAGGCGTCGAGGACCTACGCCAGCTCGCAGAGCTTGCGCAGGACCTCGCCCAACGCCTCTTCTGGCGCGACGTGCGCCGAGTCGTCTCGTAGAGTCCGCGCGTGGAGTTGAAGAGCAAGATCCGGGAGGTCCCGGACTGGCCGCAGCCGGGCGTGGGATTCAAGGACGTGACACCCCTGCTCGCCGACCCGGCGGCGCTCGACCAGGCGATCGCCGACCTCGCGACCTGGGCGAAGGAACGCAAGCCCGATCTGATCCTCGGTGCCGAGGCGCGCGGCTTCATCCTTGGCGCAGCGATCGCGCGTGAGGTGGGCTGCGGCTTCGTGCCCGCCCGCCGCCCCGGCAAGCTGCCGCCCGAAACGGTCAGCGCGACCTACAAGCTCGAGTACGGGACGAACGCGCTCGAGCTTCACCCCGACCTCATCCCCGACGGGTCGCACGTGCTGATCCACGACGACGTGCTCGCGACGGGTGGAACGGTCGAGGCAATCGCCGGGCTCGTACAGCAGCTGGGCGGCAAGGTTTGCGGCGCCTGCTTCATCATCGAGCTGACGTTCCTCGGCGGCCGCGATCGGCTGAGCGACTACGACCTCCACGCCCTGATCACCTACTAGGGGGGCCGTTTCGCCGTCCGGTTTGCCGATTAGAACACCGGCATGTACGACGCGCTGACGTCCCGGTACACCTTCGCGTGTCCGACACGCGGCGAGGCCCGCGTCAGCTTGTCGGCGTTTCGCACGCTCGACCGTCTCGAAGGAACCGCGCACCCCGTGATCTTTCGCGTCCGCTTCGAGTGCACGTGCGGGGAGGAGCACGAAGGGCTCGTCGCCCACGACGAGCTCGACTGGGCACCGCTCGGCCTCGAGGAGCATCTCGCGTTCGTCGACCTGATGACCTCGCGGGTCCGGGACGTCGCCGTCGACCTCGCCGAGCTCGCCGCGCGGCGGATCCAGGCCGGGGAGTGGCCCTGGAGCTTCTTCTGCTATCCGGAGGAGCGCCCGCGGCCGATCTTCCCGTCGTCCTTCTCCGTGCTCGCGCCGGGGGGACGCGCGATCGGTCTCGCCGTTCGCTGCCCGGTCTGCTCCCGCACCTCGGTGAATCTCGTCTCCCAGGAGCACGTGGACATGCCGTTTCACAACGACGCGCAGGTCGGCGTCGTCGAGCACGTCTTCCTGGAAGATGCCCTCCAGACGCTGGACGAGTTCCGAGCCGAGCTGTATTCGGCGCATTTCGACGTCCGTCGCCTCGGCTTGGAGTAATCGGCCCGCTTCCGGGGAACAACCCCGGTAAGCGACAACGAGGTGAGACCATGTTCAGAAGGCGGAAGAAGGTCGACGAGGGCACGTATACCGCCGAAGGGCCGGCGACGGTTGCTCAGCGTCCCTGGTACGGGCCGACCCGGGCGCTGACCACGCTGCTCGGCGGCGCGGCGGCGGTCTTCCTGATCTGGCTCGCCACGCAGATCTCCGACGAGACGAACGGCGGCTACTGGGCGCAATACGGAGTGGTTGCCGGAGCCGGTCTCGTGATGGCGTTCTCGCAGATCCTGGGCGGCTGGACGAAGTGGGGGATGCCCCGCATCTCGCCAACCGTGCTCGTGATCGGGTTCCTGCCGGTCCTGATCGTGGGCGGATGGATCATGCTGGCACATCAGCCGCATTCCGGCTTTTTCCGAGGCACGATCCTCGGCTGGTCGAGTGACCTCGGGATCCGCGGACTCGTCGACGACTTCAGGGAGATGATCCCGGCGGTCACGTTCCTGATCGGGCTGACGTTCGGCTACTCGTTCGACACGACCGGTCCGCGTCTGCGGACCGTGACGCGGGACGTCGACCGGGCCGTCGTGACGCCGCCTGCCGACCGTCGCGCGACCGACGAGCCTCTGACCGCCGAGCGGGACACCGCGCTCCACACCCGCGACGGCGAACCGGTACGGGCCGGAGTGACGACGGCGCCTCCGCCGGAGCCTGCTCCGCGTGCGGTGCCGCCCGACGACACGGCCTGAATCGCTCGGGAGGGGTCGCTTCGGCGGCCCCTCCTTTACCTCTCGTTCGAGGGATCGACTAGGCCACTCGGCCTATCCGATAATCAGGTCAGGACTAATGAGTATGAGGGAGACCATGAAGAAGCCGCAAAGAGGTTCCGGACTGTTGCTCGAGCACGTGCTCGCGATCGAACCGCCCGCGCCGCGCAAACCCGCTTTCGAGCGGCTCAACGCGAAGCTCGGCCACGAACTCGCAGGCATGCTGGTCGGCGCACTCTCGAGCCACGCAGAAAAGCGCCGCTCGCTCGTCGCCTAGGGGCGACGCCGGACTGCGCGCCGAGCGCGGAGCTCGTTTTCGCCGTACGTTCGGACGAAGAGGAAGATTCCCGCTCCGGCGATGAGCGAGAGGATGAACGCCGTCCCGCGCGACACGCCGACGGCGAGCATCCCGAGCCAGAGATAGAGGAAGAACACGAGCGCCCAGATAAGGGCCTGAACCCCCTGGGCGATCGCCGGCATCCGCAGGTGCATGGAGTTCGACTCTATCCATGGAACGTGCTTGCACGTCCCCCGAAATAACTGATGGGGCCCGAAGGGCCCCATCAGATTCGCCGAGTCGGTCTCGCTTTCGTCCACGCCACCAATTGACTTTCGCCTTGCGGCTACGGCCCTCCGGCGACGCTTCGACCTACTTGCGTTCCGTGCTCGGCGCAAGGTGGACAGTACGCCGTCGGCAGAGGCCGTTCAAGGCATGCAGAGACGTCACGGCCGCATTTTGCGAAGGTTTCTTTTTTCAACATTTCCACAGCGATTCGTGCAACCTGTGGAGAAGGGGCTCGCCTGTCCACAGTTCGGATCGGGGCGGTTGACGAAGTCGCCGCAAACAGCCGGCTACAGCTGTGGAAGTGCGATTACCGCCGCCAGAACGGCGCCAGAACCGGATCCGTTGCGCGGCCGATCGCGCGGACGACCGGTGTCAGCAGGCGCGGGGCCAGGCGGTGCACGAGCAGGGCGGAGGCGAGGCCGACGAGGCAGCCGGCGATGACGTCGGCCGGGTAGTGGGCTCCGACGACGACGCGACCGATCGAGAGTGCCGCGGCGGCCGCGACGAAGAGGGCTCCGACGGCCTTGTCCACGAGCAGGACCGCGAATGCGATCCCGAAGGCGGCGCTTGCGTGGTCGCTCGGGAACGACGGGTCGCGGCTGCGGGCGACGAATACGTGCACGCTCTGGTGCGTCTGATAAGGCCGCGGCCGGTCGTAGACCTTCGCGACCAGCTGGTTGACGAGCAATGCGAGCGAGGCCGACGCAAGCGCCGATGCGGACGTCAACCGCCAGCGCAGGCGGCCGCGCGGCCGGTCGGCCAGCCAGAGCGTGAACGTGGCGAAGGCGAACATCGTGACGCCCCAGCTCTCGATGAACTGTGCGACGTCCGCGACGTCCTCGTGCCGGGTCACGAAGACGTTCAGCGAGTGGAAGAGGCTCCAGTCCATCTTCGATCGAGGGTAGCCATAGGATCACGCGCGATGCGCCGCCTGATCGTCCAGTTCGCGTGTGCGGCGCTGCTCGTCCTCTGCGTCGTGCTGGCGGCCGCGAGGGTGGGGGAGGAGCCCGGGAAGCTCTCCGACTGGCAGGCGCTCGTACTCGGGATCACGCAGGGACTCACCGAGTTCCTGCCCGTCTCGTCCTCGGGCCACCTGATCCTCGTGCCGTGGCTCGGTGACTGGCACTACCTGGAGCAGCACGAGGACTTCAACAAGACGTTCGACGTCGCGCTGCACCTCGGGACGCTGGTCGCTGCCGTCGCGTATTTCCGGAGGGAGATCGCCGTGCTCCTGCGGGCGTGGTTCAGGTCGATCGGTGCGCGGGCCGTCCGCGGGGACGACGAGCGCCTTGCCTGGTTGATCGTCGCCGCGACGATCCCGGCAGCGCTCGCCGGCGCGGTGCTCGAGGACTTCATCTCGAAGGAGCTCGGCGAGCCGTGGCAGATCGCGATCCTGCTGGCGGTCTTCGGCGTCCTGCTGCTGATCGCCGACCGAGCTCCGGAGGACCGGCGGATCGAGCAGATCGGCCTTCGCACCGCCTTTCTCGTCGGCTGCGCTCAGGCGCTCGCGCTCGCCCCGGGCGTGTCGCGGTCCGGCATCACGATCACCGCCGGCCGCGTTCTCCGGCTCAGCCGCGATGCGGCGGCGCGCTTCTCGTTCCTGCTGTTGATCCCGATCGTGCTCGGGGCAGTGGTTCTCAAGGGAGTCAAGGACGTGCTGCTGGGCGGCGGGCTGCCGCCCGGCTCGACCGGGCCGTTCCTTGTCGGCATGCTCGCCGCGGCCGTCTCGGGGCTGGTGGCGATCTGGATGCTCCTGGGCTACGTGCGGCGCCGGACCTACGCGCCGTTCGTCGCCTACCGGATCGTCGCGGCCGCGGTCATCGTGCTCGTGATCGCGGCCGGCTGGCGCGACGGAACGTTCTAGCGAACGAGGGCGGCGTAGGGGATGCCGGTCGCGGGCTCCGAGTAGACGGCGCGATATGCGGCCGCCCGAGGTGAAGCGGGGGCGGGGATCGAGAATGCCCCGTCGGGGCCGAGCTGCACGGTCGCGAGCTGCGTGCGCGGCTCACCCGGCCGCTCGCGATAGATCGTCACGGTGCCGCCGCTGACACCGTCGACGCGACCGCTGAGGTCGGCGTTCAAGGTCACGCGCACCGGCAAGGGACCGGGGCTGCTGAACCACTCCAGGCCGTCCTGCGTCTGCAGGAGAAGCCGTCGTTCCGCCCCGACCGCGACGTAGTCCGCGAGCACGCCGTCGACGCCGCCTCCGGCGACGATGCCGCCGCAGACGCCGTTTCCCTCGAGGCCGAACGCGGCCGCCGGAATGCACCGGTTCGCCGCCAGCTCCGGTCCGTCCGGGGTCAATGCCAGCCCCGCGAGCACCGCGTCCTCGAGTGCGACCCCGCTCTGGACGCGTTCGGCGTGCGAGGCGAGAACGACGGCGGGCGGCCCGAGCGTGGGGAAGGCCTCGGTCCACGCTGCATACACCGTCGAACCGGACGCGACGGCAACCACTCCGCCGGTCGGGACGCCCAGGGCCGAGGAGAAGAGCAGCTTGCCCCAGCCCGTCAGCCGCCAGGAGATCGCCCCCGGGAGGAACGTCTCGACCACCCGAATCTCGCCGGAGGCGAGGACGACGGGCGCAGCGGCTGCGGGAACGCGGCTGGGCGGAAACCCCTCGCGGGTCACCGCCCGCACGCGGAGGGCGCCGTCGCCGCGAAGCTGAGCGAGGCGCAGGAACGTCCGCTGGGACGGAAACCAGAGCGCGTAGGCGACCACCGCGCGACCGTTGCGGTCGAGCGCCAGTCCCGCGGGACCGAAGCGCGCTTGCCTCGAGTCGCGGTGGAAGAAGCGGAGCTTCGTCCCGTCCCAGAGGGCGAGCCAGGTTCCGTCCCGCGCGCGCCCGAGCACGAAACGGCCTGCGACCCCGTCGAGCTCGACCGCAGATGGGAAGCCGATGGAGGCGTCCGTCCAGCCGCTCGGCCCGCGGCTGGCGATGTGCACGGTCGATCCGAGGACGTAGCCGACTACGGGCGACCGGCCGGGCTGCGGCGCCGCCAGCCGGGCCCCGTCCACCTGGCCCGGGTACAGGAGCTCGGCTCTCGCGGGGGAGACAACGGCCAGCGCCGGCACGGCCAAGGCCAGAAAAGCCAACTTGACATAACGTCGATTCCCGTGCATTCCCACGTCGCACAGCAAAGCTAAGCGGAAACGCTCGCAAGCGGCCCGCCGCCCGGGCTTCTACCGTGGACTCGTGCTTCCCGCCGGCCGCAGGCTTGCAGCAGCTTTCGCGTCGCGCGCGCCGCTTGCGGTCCCGCTGGGCCTGGCATTCGCCGCGGTCGGGCTGACGGCGTCGGTCAACGGCGGCTATTTCCCGACCGCTTGGGGCTGGCCGGCGCTGGCGTTCCTGCTCGTTTGCGTGCTCACCGTCTTCGTGAACGAGCGCCTCGAGCTCGGCGGGCTCGAGCTGATGATGCTCGGCGCGTTCGCCTGCTTCACCCTCTGGACCGTCCTCTCGATCGTCTGGGCCGCTTCCGCGACCGAGCCGGTGCTGTCCGCTGAGCGGCTGCTCGTCTATCTGGCGTTCGTCCCCGCGGTCCTGCTGACGACCTCGCGGCGCACTGCCGTGCTACCGCTGGTCGGAACCCTGGCGGCGTCGACGTCGGTCTCGGCCTACGCGCTCGCGACGCGCCTGTTTCCCGGCCACCTCGAGACCTTCCCGCCGGTGGACGGGTTCCAGCTCGAGGGTCCGATCGGGTACTGGAACGCGCTCGGGATCCTCGCGGCGATGGGTGCGCTGCTCGCGGTCGGGCTCGCCGCGACGAGCTCGTCCCGGCGGGCGAGCGGGCTCGCGGCGGCCTCCGTTCCGGTGCTGCTCACGACGCTCTACCTGACGTTCAGCCGCGGCTCGTGGCTCGCACTGGGCGCGGGGCTCGCGGTGGCGGTCGCCGTGGAGCGTCGCAGACTCCGATTGGTCGGCGTCGCCGCCGCGGCACTTGCCCCGGGCGGGCTCGCAGTCGTCGTCGCCGCTCATTCGCCGGCGCTGACGAGCTCCGAGGCCCCGCTCTCCGCGGCGTCCTCCGCCGGCCACCGGCTCGCGTTCGTGCTCGCCGTCTGTGTGGCGGCGTCGGCCGCGGCCGTTGCCGGGCTGTCCGCGCTGGGGGACCGCGTGCGGGTCGACGCCCGGGCGCAACGCGCCGTCGGCATCGCCGCGGCCGCGTCGCTCCTGCTCGTTGCCCTCGCTGCCGTAGCCGCGGCGGGCGGACCGGCGCGACTCGTCGATCGTGCGAGGAGCTCGTTCCAGGCGCCGCTGCCCGAAAGCGGCGGCGACCTGAACCGGCGTCTCGCGAGCCTCTCCAGCAACGGGCGCAGCGAGTACTGGCGTGTCGCGGCGCGCGAGATCCACGAGCATCCGTGGCTCGGCGGCGGTGCCGGGAGCTACGAGCGGTACTGGCATCGCGAGCGACGAACCGGCTACGAGGCACGGAACGCGCACAACCTCTATCTCGAGACGCTGGCCGAGCTCGGCCCGGTCGGACTCGCGCTGCTCCTGACCGCGCTCGGCGTGCCGCTGTTCGCCGTGTTCCGAGCGCGCGCCGTGGGCACAGCCGCAGCGGCTTCGGCCTACAGCGCCTTCCTCGTGCATGCCGCGGTCGACTGGGACTGGCAGATCCCTGCGCTGACGCTTGCAGCCCTCGCCTGCGGCGCCGTCCTGCTCGTTCCGACGCGCCGCGGCCGCGAAGGACCCCCCACTCCCTGGCGGCTGCGGGCAGCAGCGCTCGCGCTCCTTCTTCCACTGGCGGCGGCCGCGATCGTCGGTCAGGCGGGCAACAACGCCCTCGCGGCAAGCGCCACCGCGACGGCGCGAGGCGAGACCGCCGAGGGAGCGCGACTCGCCCGCCGTGCGCGGCGGTGGGCGCCATGGTCTTCCCAGCCCTGGCAGCGGCTCGGGGAGACGCAGATCGCGGCCGGCGACTTACGGGCTGCCCGCGCGAGCCTCCGACACGCGATCCGCCTCAACGAGACCGATTGGAACATCTGGTACGAGCTCGCCGAGGCGAGTTCAGGCGCGGAGCGCGCACGTGCGCTCGCCGTCGCGGCGCGGCTGAACCCGCTCAGCCCGGAGATCGCAGCGGTTCAGTCCTAACTTTCGGAAATCGAGCAAGTTTCCGTCCCGAGCAGCATCTCCTACCTAGAAGCCCAGTTATCCGATTAGCCCAGTTATCCGACTTCGGGGAGGAAACTTGATGAGCACAAAGGGACGCTTCGACGGCCGACGCAGCCGCACTGTTCTTGGACTCGTGGTCGTGGCGATCTCGCTCGTCTTCGCCGTCACCGTTGTCGGCATCAGCTTCGCGCAGACCTCGTCCCCCAGTGCCGCCCAGTATCAGTACGGCAAGGTGACGATCTGCCACCACACGCATTCGACGACGAATCCAACCGTGACGATCACCGTCAGCGCGAACGCCGTTCCGGCGCATCTGAAGCACGGCGACACGCTCGGGCCGTGCCCCCCGAGGGCGGCCTCGGAGCAGTCGAAGGCCCAGAAGGCCAAGGCCAAGGCAAAGGCCAAGCAGAGCGCCCAGAAGGAGCAGGCGAAGGCGAAGCAGAGCGCGGCGAAGGCCAAGGCCAAGCAGAGCGCCAAGAAGGCCGAGCCCAAGCAGACGGCCAAGAAGGAGCAGCCGAAGCAGAGCGGCCAGAAGGGCAGTAAGCCGAGCTCCCCGACGAAGGGCAAGGGCAAGACCGCACCGGCGCCTGCACCCGCCGCCCCGGCACCGGCGCCTGCACCGTCACCCGGCCAGGGGCAAGGTCATGCCCCCGACCATCCCGGACAGGGCAACGGCCACGACGGCGATCATGGCAAGCCGGCCGAGACCCCCGGGAACGGCAAAGGTCACGGCAAATAACGCACGTTGATCCTGCCCGGCGGCGCCGCGAATCGGCGTCGCCGGCTTGTCCGCGGCACGCCAAAGTGTTTCGATAGCCCTGCGTCTGGAAAGACGCCCTTGGCCCCTAATGCCGGTCGAAATCGAGTCCATCCTCCAGCACGAGGACGTTGCGGCGCTGCTCGAAGCGACCGCGGAGAACGGCGTCCGCCAGACCGAGCTCAACGAGCTGATCGACACGCACGATTTCGACGTGCTCGAGGTCGACCTCCTGTACCGCGAGCTCGAGACGCGCGGAATCGAAGTCATCGACGACGTCAAGCAGAAGGAAGTTGCACCGCCGCCACCGCCACCGATCGTCGTCGAGTCGACGACGGATGCGCTCCAGCTGTTCCTGCGCGAGGCCGGCCGGCACGCGCTGCTGACCGCACCGCAGGAGGTCGAGCTCGCCAAGAAGATCGAGCGAGGCGACATGAACGCGAAGCAGCACATGATCCAGTCGAACCTGCGCCTCGTCGTCTCGATCGCGAAGAACTACCGCAACCAGGGCTTGCCCTTCCTCGACCTGATTCAGGAGGGGACGCTCGGCCTGATCCGCGCCGTCGAGAAGTTCGACTGGCGGCGTGGGTACAAGTTCTCCACCTACGCGACGTGGTGGATACGTCAGGCCGTGGCGCGTGCGCTCGCCGACAAGGCACGCACGATTCGGATGCCGGTGCACATCGTCGAGCGGCTGCAGAAGATGAATCGGGCCGAGCGGATCCTCTGGACGCAGCTCGGCCGCGAACCGACGCTCGACGAGATCGCCGACGAGGCGAACCTCACGCTCCAGCAGGCGAAAGAAGTGAAAGCCGCTGCGCGCGCATCGACGTCGCTCGACCAACCGGTCGGCGAGCAGGAGGATGCGGTGTTCGGAGACTTCGTCGCAGGCGACGGGCCGCTCCCCGAGGAGGAGGTCGAGATCTCGCTACGCAGCGAGGCCTTGGCGAGATACAGCTCGAGATCAGGAGCGACGGTACGCAGCTCCCGAAGCGCGCGGCTTTCGAGCTGGCGCACGCGCTCGCGTGTGATCCCGAGGCCGTCCCCCACTTCCTCGAGCGTCTTCGACTCGCCGTCGCCGTTGAGACCGAAGCGCAGCTCGAGCACGTACCGCATGCGCGGATTCAGTCGTCCGAGCGCCTCGGTGAGCTCCTTGCGCCGAAGCCCGTCGGAGGTCTCGGCGTCCGGGCGCTTCGTCTTGGTGTCCTCGATCAGGTCGCCGTAGAGCGACTCGCCGTCGCCGACCGGGGTCTCCAGGGACACGGGATCCTCGACCAGGTCGAGCAGGTCCTCGACGCGCTTCTCCGGCAAACCCGACTCCGTCGCCAGCTCGGCGATCGTCGGGTCGCGGTTCAGCTTCTGCGCGAGGACGCGGCGTGAGCGCATGACGCGACGTACCTGCTCGGCGACGTGCACAGGCAGACGGATCGTCCTGCCCTGGTCGGCGAGCGCGCGCGTGATCGCCTGGCGGATCCACCACGTCGCGTACGTCGAAAGCTTGTAGCCCATCCGGTAGTCGAACTTCTCGACCGCGCGGATCAGGCCCAGGTTCCCCTCCTGGATCAGATCGAGCAGCGGGACGCCGGCCTTCGTGTAGTTGCGCGTGATCGACATCACAAGCCGGAGGTTGGACTCGATCAGCTTGCGCTTGGCCGCCTCGTCGCCGGCGTCCTTGCGCCGGGCGAGCTCCCGCTCCGCTTCTCTCGTCAGAAGCGGCCCGTCGCCGATCTGGCGGACGTACAGGCGAAGCGGATCGCTGGTCGAGGCCTCCGCCGGCTCGTCGAGCGCAACCGGCTCGTCGATCTCCTCGACCGCTTCCACTTCCTCCGCGTCGACCGGCGGGTTGGGGACGAGCTCGAGGCGCGGTTCCTCGTCGCTGGGCTCTGGAAGCGGGTGCGGCAACTCCACGAGCTTGCTATCGGCGCCACTTGGCCCCGGCTTGAGTGCGAGGTACCCGGATCGGGGATTGCGGCGCTGCGGCGGCCAACCTTCAGACATCCATTACAAACTTCCCCCGGCCGGGGGCGTCGGTAGCCTTTTGAGCGTCCGAGGAAGTTCTTGATACCTGACGTATGTGCGGAATTGCCGGCTACAGCCTGAGCTCTGAAACGCCCGTCGACCGGACGCTGGCGGCGCAGGCGCTGCTGGCCGGGATCGCCGAGCGCGGAGCGGACGCCGTGGGCTATGCGCACCGTGGCCCTCGGGTCACCGGTGCGACCGTGATCAAGCAGCGCACCGGCGCCAGGGAACTCCTGGAACGGATCCACGTCCCGGAAGGTGCGACGCAGCTCCTGGTGCACGTCCGTGACTACACGAAGGGACACCCGTCGATTCCTGCGAACAACCACCCGGTTCGCCACGGCCCGGTGATCGGAGTCCACAACGGCATCATCGTCAACGACGAGGTGATCCTCGGCGACTTCGACTGCGCCCGCGCCGAGCCGGGAATGACCGTGGACTCGGAGGCGATCTTCGCGCTCGCCGCGCACTCGGACGGCGATGCGCGCACATTCGAGCAGCTTCGGGGCGCAATGGCGACGGCGTGGCTGGACGAGCGGACGCCGGACGTGCTCTACCTCGCGCGGGGGATCGGGCGCCCGCTCTGGCTCGGCGTCGGCGAAGGGGCCGTGTTCTTCGCTTCCACGAAGCGTGCGCTGGAGGTGCTGGAGCTCTACGCCCGGGTGAAGGTACGGAAGGACGAGATGCACGAGGGTGCGATGCTCGTCCTGTCCGAAGGCGAGCTGCGGCAGGGACAAGGGTTCCGCCCGGACTTCAGCTTCGTCGAGGACGATCCGCTGCCCGCCGTGCGCGCGCCGAGCGAGGCCGAGGCCTGCATCAAGGCGCTGCAGACGCTCGCGGCCTAGAGCAGCCGCCCGTCCGTCGCGACCTTCACGCCCTCCTCGAGCAGCCGCTCGCGGATCAGGAACTGGAACGTCGCCCAGGCGCCGCGCTTCGCGTCGAACATCCGGTAGACCTGCCACTCGGTGAAGAGCGCGTCGTTCTCCCTGCGTGCCTCCGCCCAGTCCTGGAACCTCGGCAGCCGGCCCAGGTCACGCGCGAGCTCCACGCCCTGCTCGACGGCGCGCTCCAGACGCTCCTCGCCGACCGGGACGTCGAAGCCGGCGTCGCGCAGTGCATTGGTGAGCGAGCCGAACGTGTGCCAGTACAGGGACTTCGACGGAAGCTGGCCCTTGTGGTCGTCGAGATCGCGTGCGGTCGGCGGGCGGCCCAGCTCCTCGCCCAGGTCGCGGAGTAACCCCAGGAGCTCCTCCCGCGTGGCGAACCGGCGCGGGACGAGACCCGCCTCGCGCTTGGCCGTGTTCCACGCGCCGAAGTGCTCGATCACGGTCTGCGGGTGGACGGTCGTCTCGGGGTCGGCCGCGAACTCGCGCATCGTCGGTGAGCGCCCGAGCCGCTCGGCGGAAGCCTTCAGCTCGGCGAGGATCTGCTCGTCCGTGTAGCGCTTGCGCAGGCCCGCCTGGAACTCGGCGAGCGCCTCGGGATCGATGTCCGGTAGCGGCCGCGGGCCGCGCTTCCGGGCCATAGCAAGAAGGATAGATCGCGTTGGAAAATCCGCAAGTAGGCGCTAGCGACACGGCCACTGCAGCCAGGCTGGGGTCAGCAGACCCCGGACCTGTTCCGCCCTACGAAGCGGCGGCGAGGTGGCGCGTCGCCTGGCGCGGTGCGCCGGCTTGATCGGCCTGCGCGAGCGCGGATGCGTCGACGGCCAGCACGCGCTCGAGTGCGCCCACACAACGCGGGCAGAACTGCGTAGCGGCGGCACGACGAAGCTCGTCCAGGGCCTCGCTGGCCGGGCGCGCGGCACGGTAGATGCGCGTCGTCAGCATCGAATCGAGCGCGTCCGCGACGTGGATGATCCGCGCCCCGAGCGGGATTTCCTCGCCCTTCAGCCGATCGGGATAGCCGGTTCCGTCGAAGCGCTCGTGGTGATGGCGAATCGCGGGCACGGCGTCGCCGAGGAAGCCGAGGCGGTCGATGATCCGGGCGCCCTCCTCCGCGTGCGACTGCATCAGCGACCACTCGTCCTCGGTGAGGCTCGCGGGCTTGAGGAGGATCGCGTCCGGGATCGCCAGCTTGCCGATGTCATGGAAGAGCGCTGCGTGTCCGAGCAGGTCGAGCTCGGCCTGGGACAGACCCAGCTCACGGCCGATCGCCAACGCGAGCTGCTGCACGCGGCGCGAGTGGCCTGCCGTGTATGAGTCGCGTGCGTCGACCGTCGCCGACAGCGACTCCATCGCCGCGGTCGAGCGCTCCTTGAGCAGCCGGTTTGCCTGCTCGAGGGAGACGTTCTGCTGCTGGATCGTCTCCGCGGCCTCGCGCAGCTTGCGCGCCGACCGGCGCGTGTGCGCCAGGTAGGCCTCCTGCGTCTTCCGCATCAGGAGCAGCGGCACGGTGAAGACGGCGAGCGCGTACAGGCCGGCCGCGTGGTAGGCGATCGCCATCACGCCGCCGATGAAGCCGTAGACGACGTAGTGCGGGAGCAGCCACGCGAACCGCTCCTTGAAGACGTTCCACCAGCCCTCGTGCCCTTCGACCGCGACGGCGGCGGACATCAGGCCCATGTTGACCGCGAAGTAGACCGCGCCTGCAAACAGGCCCGCGCCCGCGATCACGAGCTCGTGAGAATCGGGCGGGGCGGCGAACGCGAACGCGGCCGCCAGCGAGGCGAGCGTGAGCGCGCCGATGTTGAACAGCACCTGATGCAGGCCGATCCGGTTCGCGCTCCAGTGCACCGCGACGGTTGCGACGGCGAGCGCGAGACCAGCCCTGGGCCCGAACAGCGCCGCTCCCGCGAGCGAGCCCACGGCGCTCACCGAGATCGCGCCCTCGTCGAGCTCGAGGGCCAGCGCCTGACCGCCGCCGACGAGTCCCACGACGACGAGCAGGCCGAGCACCTCCGTGCTCGAGCCGAAGATCAAGCCGGCGATTCCGGCGCCGATGCCGATGATCGAAACGAGCGCGACGAGCGCGCCGAGGCCGAACGAGAGCTCGAAGAAGCGGGGCCCCTGGACGGAGTGCGGCCTCGGGTTGCGGCGATCCTCGACGAGCCGCTTCACGGTCGGCAGCGACTGAGCCGCCGGGGCCGTGATCGACAAGGCGGCAGGCGCGAGCGGCGGCTCTTCGGCCGGCACCTCGGCCAGGGGCTGGACGTTGTCCTCCGAGAGCAGCAGCGGCTCCGAGCTGGCTCCGAGGACGCGGTTGCGGCCCTGAAGCTTCGCGCGGTAGACGGCGAGGTCGGCCTGGTGGATCAGCTCGTTGGCACCGTTGCCGTCCTTGGGGAAACCGGCCACGCCGATCGACACCGTGGCCTTGATCGGCTCGCTCGACGTCTCGACCTCGAAGCGCGACTCGGCGACCGCGGCCCGGATCCGCTCCGCGATCTCGAGCGCCTGCTCGGGAGGAGTCTCAGGCAACAGGATCGAGAACTCCTCGCCGCCGAAGCGAGCCGGGATGTCGTAGTGGCGCAACTGCTGGCGGAAGACGTCCGCGATCCCCTTCAGAACCGCGTCACCCGCGAGGTGGCCGTAGTTGTTGTTGATGTCGCGCAGGAGATCGAGGTCGGCCATCATCAGCGACAGCGGTCGCTCGAACCGCTCCGCCCGGGCGAGCTCCTCCGCGAGCGCAGCCGCGAAATGCCGCGCATTGAAGAGGCCGGTCTTCGGGTCGACACGCGCTTCCATCTGCAACGCGGGAACCTCGAGCGAGCGGTGGATCAGCAGCAGCGGGGCGAGCGCGAGCGGGATCAGCCACGGATTCGAGTGCCAGAAGGTCGCGATGCCGACGCCGAGCGCCGCGAGCACGAGCTCGGCGGAGAGCGACTCGAACGTGAACAGGCCCGAATCCTGGACCGAGATGCCGCGGCCGAGCCGGAACATCGTCGCGAGCAGGAAGTGATTGACGCCGACGAAGACGATGCAGCAGACGATCCCGGCGACCGCGAAGCGGAGATCGCGGTTCGAGATGACGTCGGTCTGGCGGAGGATGAAGCGGTTGGCTGCGAGCGTGGTCAGGATCGTGACCATGTAGTTCGCGATGTTGAACGTGCCGATGTACCAGGGCTGGCGCTTCTTCAGCCACTCTGGGACGTGTTGAACGATGGCGACGAAAATGGCGAGCTGCGGGGGCAACAGCAGTGCGGCAGGCAGCAGGAAGACGCCCGTCGTGTGATACGAGAGCGTCCCCGCGCCGGACTGGCCGCGGCGCGGTGTGACCACGACGAACAGCTGCGCGATCGCGGCACCGACGGCGAGGATGATGAAGGTCACCCAGCCGGTGTGTTGCTGCGAGAGCTTGCCGACGAACGGCGCCGCGAATCCTGCGGCCGTGCCGGTGACGATCAGGTAGAAGGCGAGCGCGGCAGGGGGAAGCCGTCGTTCGTCAGACGACGAGCGCGGCGGCTCGTTGAGCTCGTACTCGGTTGGAATCGCGCTCACGCTCTTCGCGTGCCTCCGCAGTGATGGCCGCGTGGAGCCGGTTGGCCCACGTCTCCGTACTTGACGTTACGGCTCCTCCGGGTAGCCGAGCATCCCCCGTTCGAGCTATGGCCTGGGAAATCACCCTGAAGGGGTACCCTCGCGCCGATGCATGCGCCGCTCCGGCTCGAGATCGCCGCCGCCCGTGCCGCCGGCGCCCTGTCGCGTCTCACCGGCCGCGGCGGTGGCACCACCGTGCCGGGAAAGCTGCTTTGGAAGCTCGATCCGGCGGCGATCGACCGGCTCGCGGCTCGGCTGCCGCAGGGCTCGGTGCTCGTCTCGGCGACCAACGGGAAGACGACCACGGCGGCGATGGCGGCGGAGATCCTCCGTCCCCGTGCCGCGCTCGCCCACAACGACTCGGGTGCAAACCTCGTCTCCGGGGTCGCCTCGACGCTGATGGCGGCGCGGGGCGCCGAGCTGGGCCTGTTCGAGGTTGACGAGGGTGCGCTCGCCGAGGTCGCCCAGCGTGTCCGCCCGCGGGCTCTCTGCCTGGGCAACCTGTTCCGCGACCAGCTGGACCGATACGGCGAGCTCGAGCTCGTCGCCGAGCGCTGGCGGAAAGTGGTCGAGCGGCTCCCGGCTGCCCGGTTGGCAGTGAACGGTGACGACCCGCAGGTTGCCGACCTTGCACGCGGACGCACCTCGATCGTCTTCGGACTCGACGACCGGAGCCAGGCCCGGCCAGCTCTCCAGCACGCAGCGGACTCGAAGTACTGCATCTCCTGCGGCACGCCGTACGAGTACGCGGCAGCCTATGTGGGCCACCTGGGCGAGTACCACTGTCCAGCCTGCGGCCACTCCCGGCCCGAGCTGGACGTCGTTGCGCGCGACCTCGAGCCGGGCGGACTCGATTCCGTGGCCTTCACGCTAGTCACGCGATCCGGAGAACGACGCGTGCGTCTGCGTGTCCCCGGCCTCTACAACGTCTACAACGCTCTCGCGGCCGCCGCGCTCGCGCTCACGCTCGAGGTTCCGCTGTCAGAGGTCGGCGACGGGCTGGAGCGGTTCGGCGCAGCATTTGGGCGCTTCGAGCGCATCGGGCTCGGCAACCGGACGCTGCTGATGCTGTTGATCAAGAATCCGGCCGGCGCGAACGAGGCGATTCGAACACTCGTCGAGGGCAGCGCTCCGAGGATCGCCGTGATCGCACTCAACGATGCGATCGCGGACGGCAAGGACGTCTCTTGGATCTGGGACGTCGACTTCGAGCCGCTGCTCGACGGGCTCGAACGCGTTGTCGCGACCGGTGACCGGGCGGCGGAGCTCGCGCTGCGCTGCAAGTACGCGGGCTTCGACCCCGCGCGAATCGACGTCCTCCCATCGCTCGAACGCGCGCTCGACCACGGCCTGGCGGCGACGCCTGCGGGCGGCGAGCTCGTCGTGCTCCCGACCTACACGGCGATGCTGGCGCTGCGCAAGCTCGTCGCCCAACGCGGGCACGTGCGGCAGTACTGGGAGCGGGCAGCGTGAGGCGGGCGGCGGCGTCCCGGCCCTCCCCCCGGGGGGGCACGCGGCCCCCACTCGAATCGTCGCACGCGCGGACGAACGTGTCTGTGCCGAGTCTGTCCCGACTCCTGGGAGCGAGATGAAGATCCGCGTCGCCCACCTCTACCCCGAGTACCTGAACATCTACGCCGACCGCGGCAACATGGCCGTCCTCGCCCGGCGCGCGGCGTGGCGGGGGCATGAGCTGGAGGTAACCGCCGTTTCGATGGGCGATGCGCTCCGACCCGGCGAGCACGATCTGCTCTACGTCGGCGGCGGCCAGGACCGCGAACAGGCGCTGGTCGCGGTCGACCTCGCCGCCAAGGGAGAGCAGGTGCGCCACGCGGTCGAGCGCGGCGCGGCGGCGCTGGCCGTCTGCGGCGGCTATCAGCTTTTCGGCCGCTACTACCGCGATCGCGGAGGAGTCGAGCTGCCGGGCGCGGGCCTCCTTCCTCTGCACACGATCGCCGGGGAGCGGCGAATGATCGGCGACGTGCTGCTCGACTGTGCCTGGGCGCGACGCACGCTCGTGGGCTTCGAGAACCACGCCGGGCGCACGATTCTCGATCCCGAGGCGGAGCCGCTCGGCCGGGTCGTCTCGGGATTCGGAAACGACGGCGCCTCCGGCTTCGAGGGCTGCCGCGTCGGGCGTGCGATCGGGACCTACCTGCACGGCCCGCTCCTGCCGCGAAATCCGTGGTTCGCCGACTGGGTGCTCGCGCAGGCGCTCGCGCATGCCACCGGCGGTGAGGCTCAGGAGCTCGCGCCGTTGCCTGACGAGCTCGAGCAGGACGCGCACGACGTAGCGTCGCGCCGGGCGCGCGAGCGCGGCGGCCGCTTCTAGTGGCGACCTTCTTCCACGCGGTCCGCGCTTTCTTCGAGCACCTCGCAGCGGTGGACTTCGGCGCGCTCGCGATCGCGTGCGCGTTCCAGATCGGCCGGCTGCTGGTGCGAACGCGGGCGTGGCGCAACATCGTCGCCGCCGCCTATCCAGATGCGCGCGTCCGCTGGCGGCACGTTCTCGGCGGCTATCTCGGCGGTGTGGGACTGAACGCGATCACGCCGGCGCGGGGCGGCGACCTCCTGAAGCTCTTCCTCGTCAAGCGCCGTGTCGAGGGCAGCAGCTACCCGACGCTCACCGCGACGCTCGTCGTCGAGACGCTGTTCGACGCCGTCGTCGGCATCGCGTTGCTCCTGTGGGCGATACATCTCGGTGTCCTGCCGAGCCTCGATCGACTGCCGCGCCTGCCGTCGGTCGACTGGGGTTGGCCGCTGCGCCATCCGCGCGTCGCCGAAATCGGCGCGCTCGTGCTCGGGATCGCGATCGGCGTCGTGCTCGTCGTCGCGACCCGGCGCGTTCAGGCCTTCTGGCACCGTGTCGCGCAGGGCTTCGCGATCCTTCAGCGTCCGTCGGACTATCTCACGGGCGTGGTGACGTGGCAGGCGCTCTCGTGGGGTTGCCGGCTGGGATCCGTCTACTGGATGCTGCGGGCGTTCAACGTGCCGGCGAGCGTGCACAACGCGCTGCTCGTCCAGGTTGCGCAAAGCCTGTCGACGGTGCTGCCGATCACGCCCGGCGGCGCCGGAACGGAGCAGGGATTGCTCCTCTTTCTCTTCCGCGGCAAGGTCGGCCGCACGGAGCTGCTTTCCTTCAGCGTCGGCATGCACATCGCGATCGTGGTCGTGAACGTCACGCTCGGGGCGCTGGCCGTCGCGCTGATGACGCGGTCGCTCCGGTTCAGGCGCCTGGAGCAGGCCGCGGAAGGCGACAGGTCCGAGGTGTTGCCCTCGGGTTCCTGACGGCGGTCAGGGACGCGAGGTCACGGGACCCAGAGGGCGCCGAGGTAGGCGACGGGGTCACCGGGACGCCAGCGCCGGAGGAAGCGTTGTAGCGGCGGGTGCAGGACGATCCCGTCGAGCTCGTCGATCCAGAACAGGCGGTGTCCGCGCACGGCTGCGTCCTCCGACCTGACCGCATCCAGCGAGCGGCCCGTCAGATCGCCCGCGAAGACGATGTGCACGACGTGCTTGCGAACCGGCCGCTTCGGGTCGATCGACTCGACGAGCGCGACCGGGCCTTCCACGGGGACGTCCTCGTCGATTCCCAGCTCCTCCTCCAGCTCGCGCTGCAGGGCATCGGTGAGGCTCTCGCCCGAGTTGACCCCGCCGCCGGGCAGGAGCCAGTACTCCTTGCCAGGCTTCTCGTGCCGACAGAGCAGGATCTGCCCGCGCCAGCTCAGCAGCGCCGACACGCGGATCCGGGGCTCGCCGATCACGGTCCCGACGAACCGTGGCCGCGCGCGCCGCGCTCCGTTCCGGGCAGCTCGTCGACCTCGCGCAGCTCGAGCGGCGGGACGGGAAGCACGACGAGCTGGGCGATGCGCATTCCGGGCTCGACCTCGAACGCGCGCTCGCGATCGGTGTTCAGGAGCACCACCATCAGCTCGCCCCGGTATCCGGAGTCGATCAGGCCGGGCGCGTTGACGATCGAGATGCCGTGGTTGGCCGCCAGACCCGATCGCGGTTGCACGAACCCCGCGTACCCGTCGGGAATTGCGACAGCGAGCCCGGTCCGCACTGCGGCGCGCTCGCCCGGGGCGAGCGTCAGACGCTCGGCAGCCGCCAGATCGAGCCCTGCGTCGCCGGGATAGGCCCGTTCGGGGAGGACGGCGTCGGCGTAAAGGCGGCGAACCGGGAGCTCGATCAGGCGGACTCCCGCTCGTGTGACGACTCCGCGACCAAGAACGGAGCGAAACGGACCGTGTCGCGCCGCTGGAGCTTGGCGCGCACGAAGACGCCTTCCGGCTCGTCGCGCCGCTCCTCGATCGGGGCGCCGAGCTCGTACAGCTCCGCGAGCTTCGCACCGTGTTCGTGCGGGATCAGCAGACGCACGTCCTCGAAGCGTTCACCAAAACGCTCCGCCACGCGCGAGCGCAGCTCGTCGAGGCCCTCACCGGTGAGTGCCGAGACCTGCACGCCGTCGGCAAAACGATTCGCGAGGCGGCGCCGCGCGAGCACGTCGAGCTCGTCGACCTTGTTCAGAACGAGCAGCGTCGGGATCGCGCCCGCGCCGATCTCGCCGAGTACCGCGTCGACGGCCTGCATCTGCTCGACGATCGTCCTTTCCGGTTGCGCTGCGTCCACGAGGTGGAGAACGAGGTCGGCGACGAGCGTCTCCTCGAGGGTCGAGGCGAATCCTTCGACCAGTTGGTGCGGCAGCCGGCGAATGAAGCCGACCGTGTCGGTGACGAGGTAACGCTTGCCGTCGTGCTCGAATCCGCGCGTTGTCGGATCGAGCGTCTCGAAGAGGCGGTTCTCGACCGGCACGTCGGCGTTCGTCAGAGCGTTCAGCAAGGTCGACTTGCCGACGTTGGTGTAGCCCGCGAGCGCGACCGTCGGCGTCTCGGTGCGCGTTCGCTCGCGCCGCCGCGTCGCGCGCTGCCGTGCCACCTGCGTGAGCCGCCGCTTGAGGATCGAGATACGCCGCCGTGCCAGGCGCCGGTCGGTCTCGAGCTGCGACTCGCCGGGACCACGGGTCCCGACGCCGGCGCCGAGCGTCCCGCGGCCGCCGCCCAGGCGCTCGAGGTGCTTCCACGCACCGCGCATCCGCGGCAGGTTGTACTCGAGCTGGGCGAGCTCGACCTGGAGCTTTCCCTCAGCGCTCACCGCATGCTGCGCGAAGATGTCGAGGATCAGCTGCGTGCGGTCGACGACGCGCGCCTCGAGCACGTTCTCGAGATAGCGCTGCTGGGCGGGCTCGAGCTCGTCGTCGACGATCAGCGACTCGGCGCCGGCCTCTCGGTAGGCCTGCTTCAGCTCCTCGATCTTGCCCTTGCCGACGTAGGTCCGCGGCGCCGGCTTCGCACGATGCTGCACCACGGCGCCGACCGGGTCGACGCCGGCGGTGAGCGCCAGTTCGCGCACCTCCGCGAGCTCGGACTCGTCCGCTCCCCGTGCCAGAACCGCCAAGACCAGCCCGCGCTCGAGCTCCGCAGGCTGCTGAGGACGAGACACGCCAGGATTATGCCCGCGAATGCCCGAAAATCAGAACGTGGATCCTCTTGCCGCACGCACCCTCGAGCTGGTGAACATCCCTTCGGAGAGCCGGAACGAGGGGCCGGCGATCGAGTACGTCCGCGCGGCGATGCCGCGTGTACCGGTCTACGACGAGGACACCGTCCTCTTCTATCCGGGGCGGATCGTGCTCGCCGGGCACTACGACACGGTGCCCGCTCAGGACAACATTCCCGGCCGGATCGAGGACGGCTGGCTCTTCGGGCTCGGGGCGACAGACATGAAGGGAGGCCTCGCCGTGATGATCGAGCTCGCGCGGGCGGCGGCACCCTTCGGCTACCTCTTCTTCGGGCGCGAGGAGCTGCCCGCCGGGGAGTCGCCGCTGCCGGAGTTCTTCGAACGACATGGGCTGGAGTGCGATCTGGTCGTGATGCTGGAGCCGACCGACGACGCGATCGAGGCCGGCTGCCAGGGAAACATCAACGCACGGCTGACGTTCCACGGCGAGAGCGCGCACTCTGCGCGACCGTGGCGCGGTGAGAACGCGATCTCGCTGGCCGTGGACGGGCTCGCGCACCTCACGCACGTCGAACCGCACGAGGTGGAGATCCAGGGACTCGTCTTCCGCGAGGTGCTGTCGATCGTGCAGATCGAGGGCGGGATCGCGACGAACGTCATTCCGGCGCGGGCGAGCGCGCTGCTCAACTTCCGCTTCGCCCCGAGCCGGACGGTCGAGGAGGCGAAGGCTCGGCTGCTCGAGCTGATCGGCGACGTCCGCGCCGACGTCGAGATCGTCTCGGTGGCGCCGGCGGCACGCGTCGCCGCCGAGTCCGAGCTCGTCCGCAGCCTGCGCGAGGCCGGCGGCCTCGCCGTGCATCCGAAGCAAGCGTGGACGCCCGTCGCGGAGTTTTCCGGTCAAGGCCTCGACGCGATCAACTACGGACCGGGACTGACGCGTTTTGCGCACAAGCGCGACGAGCGCGTGGAGATCGCGGCGTTGCGGCGCTGCTACGACACGCTCGCGCGCTTCATCGGTACGGTGGCCTCGTGACGCTCTCCCCCGTGCTCGCGGCGCTGCAGACGTATCCGTTCGTGCGGCTCGACGAGGCGAAGGCGGCGGCACGCGCACGCGGCATCGAGCTGATCGACTTCGGGATGGGTGATCCGATCGAGCCCACGCCCCAGTTCATCCAGCGTGCGCTCGCGGATGCACTCCCGCTCACCGCGGGTTATCCGCGCGCCCCAGGACTGCCGGAGCTGCGCGAGGCGATCGCCGCCTGGATCTCGCTCCGTTTCGGGAGGTCGGTCGATCCGGAGACGGAGCTGATCCCGACCTACGGCTCGAAGGAAGCGATCTTCCTCTTCCCGCTCGTCGCGTGCAGCGCGGACAAGAACGTCGTCGTGATCCCGGAGCCCGCGTATCCGGTCTACGAGCGCGGCGCGGCGTTCGCCGGTGCGGAGCCGCGCTTCGTGCCGCTGCACGAGGAGCACGATTGGCTGCCGGATCTGGACGCGATCGACGATGATACGTGGGAGCGATGCGCGGTCTTCTGGGTCGACTATCCGCACAATCCGACCGGCGCGATCGCATCGCGGGCGTTCTACGAGGAGCTCGCGGCACGGGCGCGCGAGTACGGCTTCTACCTCTGCTCGGACGAGGCGTACACCGAGCTCTGGTACGACGAGACACCCGGCTCTGCGCTCGAGCTCGCGAACCGCACGAACGTCGTCGTCTTCCAGACACTGTCGAAACGGTCCTCGATGACGGGGTATCGCTCCGGGTTCGTCTGCGCACCGGCGCAGGTGATCGACGCCCTGCGCTCATTTCGCCCGAACGTCGGTACGGCACCGCAGGAATTCGTGCAGCGCGCCTCGGTTGCCGCGTGGTCGGACGAGGAACACGTCCGCGAGTTGCGGGCACGCTACGCACGCAAGCGCGCAGTGCTCGCGCCGTTGCTGGAACTCGCGCCGGGCTCGAGCGTGGCGACGTTCTACCTCTGGTTTCGTGTGCCGGATGGAGAGACGTCGGAGGAGTTCGCCACACGGCTGCTCGAGCACGGCGTCGTCGTTGCGCCCGGCTCGTACTTCGGCCCGAGCGGCGAGGGCTACGCTCGCCTGGCGCTCGTCCCGTCGCTTGCCGAGTGCGAACGGGCTGCGGCAATCCTCGAGGAGCTGCTGTGAACGTCGAGGAGACGATCGCGGCGCTCGACCGCGGCGAGGTGCGCGCGGCCGAGAAGCGCGACGGCGAGTGGATCGTCAACGAGCCGGTCAAAGAGGCGATCCTGGAGTACTTTCGGAGCCGGAAGATGGAGCCGGTCGAGGTCGGCCCCTTCGAGTACCACGACAAGATCCCGCTCAAGCGCGACTTCGAGTCGCAGGGCGTGCGCGTCGTTCCGCCGGCGGTGGCGCGCTACGGGTCGTTCCTCTCGCCAGGCGTCGTGATGATGCCGAGCTACGTGAACATCGGCGCCTGGGTCGGGCCGCGCACGATGGTCGACACCTGGGCGACCGTCGGCTCGTGCGCACAGATCGGCGCGGACGTGCACCTCTCGGGCGGCGTCGGGATCGGCGGCGTTCTCGAACCCATCAACGCGCGACCCGTGATCGTCGAGGACGGCGTCTTCGTCGGCTCGCGCGCGGTGATCGTCGAAGGAGTCGTGATCGGCGAGCAGGCGGTGATCGGCCCGAATGTCGTGCTCGGAGCGACGATCCCGATCATCGACGTGACCGGCTCGGAGCCGGTCGAGCATCGAGGCTACGTCCCGCCGCGCTCGGTCGTCGTCCCCGGAACGCGGCCGAAGGAGTTTCCGGCCGGCACGTTCCACCTCGCCTGCGCGCTGATCATCGGCCGGCGCAAGGAGACGACCGACCTGCGGACGAGCCTGAACGACGCCCTGCGTGAGCACGGCATCGGCTCATAGACACACCGCTGCTTTCGACGACGCCGCTGGGGCCACCCCAGACCACCACCCACGTTCGAGCGTAACGCGCAACTCGTGACGCGTCTGTGCCGACCCTGCACCTAGTCGACGCGTTCGGCGGGCCCGATCAGCCATGCCCGACCGGCGTCGAGCAGCACGTCGAGTTCACCGCCGGGGAAGCTCACCCGGACCTCTCCCGCACCGTGGGTCGCCGCCGCGACTGCTACGGCGCTGGTGCCCGACGACTGCGTCTCCCCCACCCCGCGCTCCCAGACGCGCGCGGTCACGCGCCCCGGGCCGTCGATGCGTGCGACCTGGACGTTCGTCCGCTCCGGGAAGCGCGGATGCGTCTCGAGGAGCGGTCCGACTCGGACGATCGAAGCCGGGTCGCCGAGCACGACGGCATGTGGATTGCCCACGGACACCGGCGTAACCTCTATGCCCGCGACTTCCTCGCGCGGGAGCACCTGCACCTCGCCCAGCTCCTGCTCGATGCGACCGTCATCGAGCCGGCGCGCCGCAACGACGCGATCGCCCACGCGGATGCGCACCTTGTCGCCGGCGGACTCCGACAGCCACGCGGCGGCGATGCGGGTCCCGTTGCCGGACATCTCCGCGCGTGAGCCGTCCGGGTTCCAGATCGCGATCTCGGCGTCCGCGCCGTCGACGCTGACGACCTCGAGCACGCCGTCCGTTCCTTGCGCAAGCTTGCGCGCGGCGAACTGGTCGAGCGGTGCGTCAGGCTCGATCAGCAGGTAGACGTTGCCGTGCGCTTGCCATTTGGAGGATCTCATGAGCGATGTCGGGCGCGGGACGGTCTGCGTCAACGCTAATCAGCCCGGGCATCCGGCGCATCCACTTCCGCTGGTAGCGCGCGAGCCGGCGGTTGTTGCGTACGAGCAGCTCGACCGCCTCGTCGAGGGGCCGCTCGGCGAAGTCGTGCAGCCCCATCACCTTGCGTGCCGAGACGGAGAGGGGTCGAGCCAGCGCCGCTCGCGCCTGGTCGACCACGCCGCGGGCGACCATCTCGGCGGCACGTGCACGGATCCGCTGCTCGAGCACGTCATCGGCAAGATCCAACCCGACCACGACCGTGGGCCTCCGCGTGTCCGACCCCCAGAGCCTGTCACCGGCAAGCGACTCGCCCATCTCGGCGAGCTCGAGTGCGCGGACGACGCGCCTCCGATCGTTTGCGTGCACACGGCCCGCCGCCTCCGGATCCCACTCGGCGAGCAGCGCATGCGCCGCCTCGGCCCCGCGGCTGTCGTAGTGCTGCTCCCAGCGTGCACGCGCGTCGCCGGCCGGCGGCGAGGGCAGGTCGAGCTCCGACAACGCGGCACGGAGGTAGAGACCCGTGCCGCCGACGACGATCGGGGTTCGGCCCGCCGCCAGGATCTCGTCGATCGCGATGTGCGCCAGGCGCTGGAACTCGCCCACGGACACCTCTTGCTCGACGTCGAGGACACCGACCAGGCGAGCCGGATAATCCGGCGCCGCGGTGAGCACCTCGAGTCCGCGATAGAGCGCGGCCGAATCGGCCGACACGACCTCCGCCGGGATGCGCTCGCGGATCGCTCCGGCGACCGCCGTCTTGCCACTCGCGGTCGGGCCGAAGAGCGCGATCACCGACGGCGGGAACGCTTCGCCCATGCGCCGGTTTCGTGGCGCCGGGGTCCTACGCGCCGGCCGACGCCGACGGCGCCTTCCAGCCGGCCCCGGCGCCCTCGCTCGGTATCGTCGCGTCTTCCTCGGGATGCTGCGCGCGGTGCTCGCGGAACCACGCCACCGCCTTGGGAATGCCGGCGTCAAGCGACGTCTGGGGCTTCCAGCCGAGGAGATCGTGCGCCTTACGAATGTCCGCGACGTAGTGCGTGACCTCGCCCAGCCTCGCCGGAGCGGTGTCGATCGCCGGCTCGAGCTCGAGCTGCTCCGCGATCAACTCCGCTGCGCGGAAGATCGTGTTGCCCTGACCGAAAGCGAGGTTGATCGTCTCGTTGCGCACGTGGCCGTCCGCGAGCGCGTCGATTCCGCGGGCGATCCCGTCGACGCAGTCGTCCACGTACGTGAAGTCCAGAACCTTGTCGCGGCCGTAGACCGTGACTCGCTCGCCGCGAAGCATCAGGTGCGTGAACAGCGGCAGGACGCGCACCATCCGGTGCAGGTCGTTGTCGTAGCGCCCGTAGACGTTGGAGAAACGGAAGACCAGGTACGGCAGGTCGTAGCAGCGTCCGTAGGAGTAGATGAGCGCTTCCCCTGCGATCTTCGACGCCGAGTAGGGGCTCTCCGTGAATGCGAAGTCCGCGGTCGCCTCGCCGTATCCCTCGAAGCGATGCACGTCGCCGTAGACCTCGCGCGTCGACGAGAACACGATCGGCAGGTTCAGGCCGCGACAGAACTCGAGGACGTTGAACGTCATGACCGCGTTCTCGAGCGCGCGATGCGGCTGAGCGACGAGCTGGTGGACCTTGGCGTGCGCGGCGAGATGGACGACGACGTCGACCTGCGGGTACTCGACGCCGCCGATCCCACCCGGAAACGCGGGATAGTGGCTCGCGAGGTCCTGCAGCAGCGTCGGGAAGGCATCCGTCCAGGTGTTCTGGCGCTTGTCCACGCCGAAGACCGAGTGGCCTTCGCGCTGCAGGCGGAGGCCGAGGTTCGTCCCGATCTGGCCGCTCGACCCCGTGATCAAGACGCGCACGCGAGTACCACCTCCGTCCCGCGCAACGTCTGCGACGTCGCGCCGTCGATGTGTACGTCCACCAGCTCCCCGGCTTGGCCGGCGCCGGTGAAGTTGACCGTCGTGTTGCGCCGCGTCCGGCCTCGGCGCAGCGACGGATCGGTGCGCGAGGGGCCCTCGACGAGGACCTCCTCGACGCGGCCGACGCGCTGCTCGTTACGGGCCTGCGCAACACGCTGGACGACGTCCACGAGCCGCTCGATTCGCTCGTGCTTGACCTCGTCCGGCACCTGGTCGGCCATCGCCGCCGCTTCGGTACCGGCGCGCGGCGAATAGACGAAGGTGAAGGCGCTGTCGAAGCCGACCTCTTCGACGACGTCGACCGTCTCGCGGAAGTCGTCCTCGGTCTCACCCGGGAAGCCGACGATGATGTCCGTCGTCAGGGCGAGGTCGGGGATCGCACCGCGCAGCTCGGCGGCGAGGCGCACGAAGCGCTCGCGCGAATAGGTCCGCCGCATCGCCTTCAGGACGCGGGTCGAGCCGGACTGCAGCGGCAGGTGCGCGTGCTCGCAGACGGCGGAGCACTCCGCCATTGCCTCGACCAGCGGCCGGCGGAAGTCCTTCGGGTGCGGCGACGTGAACCGGATGCGCTCGATCCCGTCGACTGCGTCGCACGCACGTAGCAGCTCGCCGAACTCGGTGCGCAGTTCGGGCAGGAGGTCCCGTCCCCAGGAGTTGACGTTCTGGCCGAGCAGCGTGATCTCCTTGACGCCCTCGCGCGCGAGGCGAGTCACCTCGGCGACGATCTCGCCTGGACGGCGTGAGACTTCGCGGCCCCGGACTGCGGGGACGATGCAGTAGGCGCACTTCGAATTGCAGCCCATCGAGATCTGCACCCAGGCCTGAAACCCACGTTCGCGGTGCATCGGCAGCGTCGCTGCGAACTTGCGCTCGTCGGCGATCCCGAACGACGAGCGCGGGACACCGAAGCCACCGGCGCCGAGCCAGTCCCCGAGGTGCGGGATCGACCCCGGCCCGAACGCCACGTCGACGTCCGGATACAGCGTGAACAGCCGCTCGCGCTGGGCCTCGGCGTAGCAGCCGCCGACGGCGATCACGGTGTCGGGGCGCGCGCGCTTCTGCGCCGCCGCATCGCCCATGTAGGCGGCGAACCTGGTATCTGGCTTCTCGCGGATCGTGCAGGTGTTGAACACGAGCACGTCTGCCTCGTCGCGGGAGGGCGCCTCGCCGAGCCCGAGTTCCTCGAGCATGCCCTTGATGCGCTCGCTGTCGTGAGCGTTCATCTGGCAGCCGAAAGTCGTGACGAAGTACCGCCGCACGGTGGAGAATGGTAGCCGTGGTCTTCCCGACGCCCGGCATCCTCGGTCTCTTCGCAGCGGCGGCGCTGGCGCTGCTGCTCGTGCCCGGCCCGGCCGTGCTCTACATCGTCGCGCAGAGTGCGGAGCAGGGCCGGCGAATCGGCCTTGCCTCCGTGGCGGGCGTCCACGTCGGAACCCTCGTCCACGTGCTCGCGGCGGCCGTCGGGCTCTCGGCACTGATCGTCGCCTCGTCGGTCGCCTTCAGCGTCGTCAAGTACGCCGGCGCCGCGTACCTGATCTTCCTCGGCATCCGGCGACTGCTCGAGCGGACCCCGGCGCTCGAGGTCGATCGCAGCCGCGTCCCGGTCCGCCGCGCATTCCTCCGCGGTGCGCTCGTCAACGTGCTCAACCCGAAGACGGCGCTCTTCTTCCTCGCCTTCCTGCCGCAGTTCGTCGACCCGGGACGGGGCCGGGTGTGGTTCCAGGTGCTCGTGCTCGGGTTCGTCTTCGTCGGCCTCGGGCTCGTCACCGACTCGCTCTATGCGCTGGTCGCGGGAACGGTCGGCGGCTTCCTTCGTCGCCGGCGCGAGCTCCTCCGCTACGGCTCGGGCAGCGCGTACATCGGCCTAGGCGCGGCCGCGGCGCTCGTCAAGCGCACGTAGTTCCGCGACGACGAACTAGGCGGCGTCGATGTGCGGCGCTGCCGGCTCGACTGCTGCGGCAGCACTCTCACGACGCACGTCCAGCTTGTTCGACGCGACGTCCGTGGCACGTGACTCACGGATCACCGTCACCTTGATCTGGCCCGGGTACTCGAGCTGGTCTTCGATCTCCCGCGCGATCTCGTGGGAGAGGAGCACCGCCGTGTCGTCGTCGACGTCCTCCGGCTTCACGATCACGCGGATCTCGCGGCCGGCCTGGAGGGCGTAGACCTTTTCGACTCCCGCGTGCGCCGCCGCAAGTTCCTCCAGCGACTCGAGGCGCTTGATGTAGTTCTCCAGCGATTCTCCCCGCGCACCCGGGCGTGACGCCGAGATGGCGTCCGCGGCGATCAGCAACACCGATTCGACGGTCTGCGGCTGCACCTCGTAGTGATGCGCTTCGATTGCATGCACGACTCCCTGCGTCTCCCCGTACCGGCGGGCGAGCTGCGCCGAGATCAAGGCGTGCGAGCCCTCCATTTCGTGCGTCATCGCCTTGCCGAGGTCGTGCAGCAGCGCCGCACGCTTGGTCGTCTTCACCGAGGCGCCCAGCTCCGACGCCATGATCCCACCCAGGTGCACGACCTCGAGCGTGTGCTTGAGCACGTTCTGGCCGTAGCTCGTCCGGTAGCGCAACCGGCCCAGGACCTTCACCAGCTCCTCGTGGAACTCGCCGCAGTTCGCCTCGAACACCGCCTGGTCGCCGGCCTGGCGCACGTAGTCCTCGAGCTCCGCCTTCGACTGGTAGTACATCTCCTCGATCCGGGCGGGATGGATACGTCCGTCCTCGATCAGCTTCGTCAGCGTGAGCCGTGCGGTCTCGCGGCGGAGGCCGTCGAACGACGACAGGACGACGGCGTTCGGCGTGTCGTCGATGATGATGTCGACGCCCGTCAGGTGCTCGAGGGCACGGATGTTCCGGCCCTCACGGCCGATGATCCGGCCCTTCATGTCGTCCGAGGGCAGCTCGACGAGCGTGACCGTCGTCTCGGCCGCGTGTGACGCGGCGACCCGCTGCAGCGCGTCGGCCACGAGGTTGCGCGCGCGGCGTTTCGCCTCGCTGCGCGCCTCCTCCTCCATCTGGCGCACCTGGCGGGCGAGCTCGTGCCGGACGAGGTCTTCGCTCCGCTCGAGCAGGTGCTGCTTGGCCTCCGCGACGGTCATGCCCGCGAGGCGCTCGAGCTCTCCGAGCTCCCGGTGCTTGGCCTCCTTGAGCTGGGCGTGCAGCTGCTTGGACGCCTCCTCCCGATCGGCGAGGCCCTGCTCGCGCCGCTCGATCTCGATCTGCTTGCGGTCGACCTCTTCCTGCTTCGACTGGACGCGCTCCTCGATCCGGGCCAGCTGGGAGCGGCGCTCCTGGATCTCGGCTTCGATCCCGCTTCGGAGCTGCACGGCCTCCTCACGGGCCTCGACGCGCGCCTCGCGGCGCATCGCCTCCGCCTCACGTTCGGCGTCCTCGAGCAGCTGCTGGCGGGTCCTGAGCGCCTTGTCGAAGCGCGAGGCGCCGACGGTCCGGATCAGGATCGCGCCGGCAAGGCCCCCTGCGAGTAGACCCACTAGGACTCCGAGCGCGACCAGCATCGCAAGCTCCTCCGGTTGACGCCGGCACGGGACGTCCCGAATCGGTGGAGCCGAAACCGCGGCGGCGCACGCGCCGCGCTGATGTCACTCGTCTACGTCGCTAAGGGTTCGAGCGGTGGTCGGGTGGCCTTCGGTTTCGGTTCGTGGGATTCGGAATCAGCCGGTGTGCAGGCAATTTTCGTGGTCGTCTGGCTGAATCCTATCGCCGATCAGGACCCTGCTGCAAAGGCTTCGACGACCTCGGGATCGAACCCCCGCCGGGAGAGCCAGACGGGGCCCCGGTGGGCGTGCCGCGCGGCCCGCTCCCGTTCGGGCTCCAGCCCGCTCAGAGCCTCATCCGTCGGGAGCCGGCGGCGCTCCAGATCGGCGCGGATGTAGGCATCGCCGTAGCCCCGGTCGGCCAGCGCCGCAGCCCGGAGGCCGGCCGTCCGCTCGTCGTCGAGCCAGCCCAGGCGCTCGAGCCGCCCGAGGACGTCGCTGCGCTCTGCCTCGGGGACGCCGGTCTGCTCCAGCCGCGCATCGAGCTCGGCGCGCGAGCGATCAGCGTGCCGAAGCGCTCGGGTCGCGGTCTCGAATGCATCCTGCGCCATGTGCTTACGCCTCGGCCGGCACCTCTTCGCGCGCCTTCGCGGCGTCCTCGGGCGTTGCCTCGGGCAGCAGCCGCGCCGACGCGACCTGCTCGGGCCCGAGCTGGACCTGGATCGCACTCAGGATCCCCTGCGTGACGTCGGGGTGCTCGCGCAGGAAGGCCGTCGCGTTCTGGCGGCCCTGGCCGAGGCGCTCGTCGCCGAAGGAGAAGTACGACCCGGACTTCGCAACGACCTTCCGCTCGAGTCCGGCGTCGAGCACCGTGCCCTCCCAGGAGATGCCGCTGCCGTAGATGATGTCGAACTCGGCCTGCTTGAACGGCGGCGCGACCTTGTTCTTGACGACCTTGACGCGGACGCGATTGCCGATCGCCTCCACGCCGTCCTTCAACGTCTCGATCCGGCGGATGTCCAGGCGCACCGACGAGTAGAACTTGAGCGCACGACCGCCCGGCGTCGTCTCCGGGTTGCCGAACATGACGCCGATCTTCTCGCGCAGCTGGTTCGTGAACAGGCAGATCGTGTCGGTGCGGTTGAGCGTGCCGGCGAGCTTGCGCAGCGCTTGCGACATCAGCCGCGCCTGCAGGCCGACGTGCGAGTCGCCCATCTCGCCCTCGATCTCCGCCTTGGGTGTCAGCGCGGCGACCGAGTCGACGGCGACGACGTCGAGCGCTCCCGAACGGACGAGCAGCTCGGAGATCTCGAGGCCCTGCTCCCCGGTGTCGGGCTGCGAGACGAGCAGGTTGTCGATGTCGACGCCGATCCGTTTCGCGTACGTCGGGTCCATCGAATGCTCTGCGTCGATGAATGCGCAGATGCCGCCGCGTCGCTGCGCCTCCGCGATCACGTGGTAGACCAACGTGGTCTTGCCCGACGACTCGGGACCGAAGACCTCGACGATCCGGCCGCGCGGCAGGCCGCCGATCCCGAGCGCGAGGTCGAGCGCGAGCGACCCTGTCGAGATTGCGCCGATCGAGACTGCCGCGGCGTCGTTCATCTTCATGACTGAGCCCTTTCCGAACTGGCGCTCGATCTGCCCGAGCGCGGCGTCGAGCGCCTGCTGGCGATCCATTCAGTTGCCTCCCCGTGTCTTCCGATTCAGGTGCACAGATTCGAGAACGACGTACTCCGCCCCGCTCGGACGCAGCCTGGATAGGTAAGCAGCGGCATCGGACGGTGTGAAGGGCCCGGTTTCCGGCAGCGGCGGCCGCAGCCGGGGTCGCTCCTTGAAGCGGACGACGGTCAGGTGCGGCAGCCATTCGCGCACCTCCCGCTCGTAGACGCCGAGCCGCTCCAGCCGGCCGTGCAGGTCCTCTGCCAGCTCCCCAGCAGCGCGCGCCTCGTCGCTCAGGACGACCATGCCGACGCTCCTCGTCTCGCGATAGCGCACGGGCTCGAGCCGGATCGGCCGTGCGGTGCCCGCCGCCTCGCGCAGCGCCGCGACCACCGCGTCGACCCGGTCGCGGGCCGTCCAGCCGAGAAAGGCGAGCGTGACGTGGAGGTTCTGCCGCGACACGGGCCGGCCGCGCCCGACGTGCTCGGCCTGCCAGCGCTCGAGCGTTTCCAGCACGATGTCCGGGAGCCTGAGGCCGCAGAAGAGCCGCACGCGTTCATCGGTCGGCACGCTAGCCGGTGAGCTCACGCGGCTTCGTCGCGAGTCTGTGCCAGAAGCCGGCGTAGTAGGTGCAGCGACGCAACGGTCGCGCGGCGCCGGACCGACTCGCGGTCGGAGCCGTAGGAGAAGTCGATCCCACGGGAGGCCTCGGGCGTCTCGGCGTGGACGTAGACGAGTCCCACGGGCTTCTCCGGCGTACCCCCTCCGGGGCCCGCGACGCCGGTCACGGCGATCGCGACGTCGGTTCCGAGCCGCTCGCGCACGCCGCGGGCCATCGCCGCCGCCGTCTCAGCCGAGACGGCGCCGTGCTCACGCAGCACTTCCGCGGGGACGCTGAGCTCCCGCAGCTTGACCTCGTTCGAGTAGGCCACGACGGCGCCGACGAACACGTCCGAGCTGCCGGGCACCGACGTCAGCCGCTGCGCGACCATCCCGCCCGTACACGACTCGGCGGTCGCGAGCTTCCAGCCTCGCACCCGGCACGCGTCGAGGACGCGCGCCTCGACCGGCTTCTCGTCCTCCGCGAACAGGTGCCGCCCGAGACGTTCACGGAGCCCGGCTGCGACGCTCTCGCCCGGTCCGAACACGTCGACGTGGATCTCGAAGTCGCGGGCGCAGATCGTCACCTCGACGCCGTCCGGCTCGCCCATCGCGGCGAGCCCGCGCGCGACCTCCGACTCGCTGGCGCCGAAAAAGCGCAGCACGCGGTGTTCGGGAACGGTCGCGCGCTCGAGCACGCGCCGCACCGGCTCGGTCTCGAGCGCACGGGGCCACAACCGCTGCAGCTCGCGCGGCGGCCCCGGCAGGATCACACACGCACCGCGCCCGGTCGGGAGAACGAGGCCGGGGGCCGTCCCGGCGAGCCCGAGTGAGTCCGCGCCGTCGGGAATCGTCGCCTGCTTGAGCACGCCCGGCTCGAAGTCCGTGTACGGGCGGTGCAGCCGCTGCGCTACCGCCCGCGACACCGACTCGATCTGCGCGCGCAACCCTTCGTCCACGCGCAGCGGCACACCCGCCGCCCGCGCGACCAGCTCGACGGTGCGGTCGTCGTGGGTGGGTCCGAGCCCGCCCGACGTGACACACAGATCGGCCTCGAGCCCCTCGCGCAGCGCCTCTGCGAGCTCGTCCTCCGAGTCGCCGACGATCAGCACGCGCGCCGGCTCGAGGCCGCGACGCATCAATTCGCCGGCGAGGAACGGCCCGTTCTCGTCCCGGCGGTCGCCGCGCACGAGCTCGCTTCCCGTGACGACGATGATCGCCCGCGGGCCCGCGAGCGCGCGGGGACGCGTCAAGAAGCGGTGAGGCCGCGACCCGTGATCGTGAAGACACCCGGGCCGCCGACGGGCACGGGGACGCGCTCGGTGTTCACGGTGATCCGCAGGTTCTCCGGGGTTCCGACCTGGAGCCAGAGCCGCTTGGTCGTGAAGTGCTTCGCCTTGCCGGCCGGCAGCGTGTCGTTGAACAGCACCTTCCCGGTCGGGGCGCTCTTGCGCACCGTCAGCAGGACGTCACGCTTCGCGATCAGCGTGATCGATGCCGGCCCGTTCGGCCGCGGCTTGTGCGTGCGGGTCACCGGCGTCGGAGCGAGCCCGACCACGTGCTGCCCTTCCGGCGAGCCCGACTTCCAGGCCGCGATCACGAGCGCCGTGACGAGCGCGATCCCGACCAGGGCCGCGACCAGCACGCTGGATTGCAGGCGCCTGCGCTGTCGCGTGCGCACCGTGCGGTGGGCGCGGATCGGCGGCTCCTCCTCGCCGACGACGTAGCGCGAGTTGAACTCGTCGACGTACAGCTGCCCGTCCAGGCCGAGGTACTCGGCGTAGGTTCGCAGGAAGCCCTTGACGTAGGTCTGCGCCGGCAACTGAGCGAATTGCTCCTCCTCGAGCGCGCGCAGGTATTTGCCGCGAATCTTGGTCGCGGCCTCGATCTGGGGAAAGTCGAGGCCCTGGCGCATGCGGGCCTCGCGCAAGCTGCTGCCGATCTCGAACATGGGCGGCTACGCAGAAAGGTAGTCCAGAATCCGGTAGACCGCGAGCGACAAGGCGCCGGCGGCCGCGACATAGATGCCGAGAAGGCCGAAAATCCGCCCCACGCGCGCGCTGCGCACGCCGCCCACGCGGCCGATCGTCCGCTCCGTCCGCCGCCTCGCCGACCGTGCCGCCAGCACCGCGAGCACGCCGACCAGGAACGCCGGCGCGACGGCGTAACCCGCCTGGATCAGCTCGACGTTCGAGTAATGCGCCACGGCCAGCGCCGCCGGCAGACAGGCAACGGAGAGGAGCCCCAGCAAGACGGCCGAGGCAGCCCGCCAGTTGCGCTTCCTATTGCTTCTTGTAGGGACGGCCAACGGCTGCGGGCGGAATCGAACGGCCGATCACTCCAGCCACCGCGACGAGTGTCACCACGTACGGGATCGTGCGGAAGAGGATCGAGGACGACTCCCACGCCTGGACGTTCGAGAGTTGGAAGGCCAGCGCCGTCGAGAAGCCGAAGAGCAGCGCGGCCCCGAAGGCGCCGAACGGGCGCCATTTTCCGAAGATCAACGCCGCGAGCGCGATGAAGCCGCGGCCGACGGTCATGTTCTGGTTGAACGAGTGCACCTGGCCCATCGAGAGGTAGGCGCCGCCGAGGGCGGCGAGCATGCCGGAGAGCACGACCGCGCCGTAGCGCACGCCGTAGACGTTGATCCCGACCGTGTCCGCGGCGCGCGGGTGCTCGCCGACGGAGCGCAGGCGCAGGCCCCACGGCGTCCGGAACAGGAACACGTACGACGCGACCAGCACGAGGATGCTGAGCCAGATCATCAGGTTCAGCTGCGCGATGCCCCCGATCAGCGGTGTGTCGTCCGCGAAGCCGAGATGCACGTCCGGGATCTCCGAGATGCCCGACGGCGTGCCCGCGTCGCCGTAGATGTCGATGAACGCGTAGCCGGTGATCCCGAGTGCAAGGAAGTTGACCGCCGTGCCGCTCACGATCTGGTCCGCACGCAGATGGATGGAGAAGAACGCGTGCACGAGCGCGAGCAGCCCGCCGGCGATCGCCGCAACGGCGAGCCCGAGGATCCAGTTGCCGAGCTTGTCGGCCCCCCAGATGCCCCAGAACGCGCCCATGAGCATCATCCCCTCGAGCCCGATGTTCACGACGCCGCTCCGCTCGCTGAACAGGCCGCCGATCGCCGCGAACGTCAGCGGCGTCGCCCAGCGGAGCGTCGCGGCCAGCAGCGCCGACCAGACGAACACCGCCTCGAGGTTGTGAACCCCGGCGCGGGTGGCCGCGATCCCGCCGACGGCCCCGAGGAAGCCGGCGGCGATGGCCCCCCAGCCGACTCGGTTTTCCCCTGCACGAGCGGCATAAGCGCCGCAGCCGATCGCGCCGAGCGCGAACACGATCGGCCAGACGACGGAGCGCGCCGCCAAGGGCGGCAGCGCGATCCAGCAGGCCGCGACACCGAGCACGATCCCGGCCAGGCCAACCGACCGCACTTCGAACAGCGCGTCGCGCAGGTTGGCGCGCACGGCATCGACGCTCACGTCGCCGTCGCCTCCTCCTCGGCCGTGCGTTTCCCGAAGCCGAGCCGCCGCCGGATCGACCAGAGGTACAGGATCAGCAGGTCGGCCCCGACGAAGAGCACGACGAGTCCCTGGATGATCGAGGTCAGGTTGCCGGCGAGATCCGGCCGGAAGATCGAAGCGTCGAGGTGGCGGCCGCTGGTGCCGCTGACGAGAGCGCCGAAGAGGACGGCGGCGAAGAACGTGCCGACGGCGGTGTTGCGGCCGAGCAGCGCGACGGCGATGCCGACGAAGCCGACCGAGAAGCCCTGGATGTCGTTGACGTTCAGCCTGTGCTCCCAGCCGAGGACGTCGAGCGACCCGGCGACCCCTGCGAAGAGGCCGGAGATCGCCATCGCCAGGAAGTAGTTGCGGCGGACCGAGATCCCGCCGTAGCGAGCAGCCTCCGGGTTGAAGCCCACGGCGCGTACCTCGTAGCCCAGCGTCGTCCGGTTGAGGACGATCCAGAACGCGACGAGCGCGCCGAGCGCGATGAAGAAGCCGATGTGCAGGCCCTGCAAGAGCGGATCGCCCCAGAAGACGTGCAGGTACGAGGACGGGGCGATGTCCTGCGAGATCGGCACCGAAGGCTGGGCAGGGTCCTGCAGGGGACCGCCGAGCCCGTACGCCCATGAGCCGATCCAGTAGGCGATCCAGTTGAGCATGATCGTCGTGATCACCTCGTGTGCGCCGACGGTCGCCTTCAGAACGCCGGCGATCCCCGCCCAGGCCGCACCCGCAAGCGCCGCAGCGAGCATCGCCAGCAGGACGTGCGGCACGCCCGACAGGCCGGCGAAATGCGTCCCGAACCACGCAGCGGACATCGAGCCGACGATGTACTGGCCGTTGCCGCCGATGTTGAACATGCCGCAGCGGAAGGCGAAGGCGACCGCGAGCCCGGTGAGGATCAGCGGCGTGACGATCAGCAGCGTCTGCTGCAGGTTCGACGCCTGCAGCTCACGATCCCCGACCCCGGGAATCAACCACTGCAGGCCGGTGCCGAGGAAGATCGCCTTGTAGACCTTGAGCGGGTTGTGGCCGGTGACGAGGACGGCGAACCCACCGATCAGGAACGCCAGCAACGCCGTCATGAGCGGCGTGATGATCCCGCCTGCCCGCTGGAAGAGGTCGAGCCGAGCGGCTGGGCTCGGCGCGTAGTCGCCCCCGGTCCGGCGTTCCGGCCCCTCCGGATCGGTCACGCAGCTCGCTCCCTGCCGCCGCCGATCATCGCGGCACCGAGCTCCTCGGGCGTCGCGTCGGGACGATACTCGCCGACGATTCGGCCTTCGTAGATCACGAGGATGCGGTCCGAGAGGGACAGGATCTCCTCCAGCTCGAGCGAGACGAGCAGAACTCCACGCCCCTCGTCGCGCTCCTCGACGAGGCGCCGATGCACGAACTCGATCGCGCCGACGTCGAGACCGCGCGTCGGCTGTGCGGCGATCAGCACGCGCGGGTCGCGGTCGATCTCTCGGGCGAGAACGACCTTCTGCTGGTTGCCGCCCGAAAGGTCGGCCGCGCGCGAGGCCGGCCGGCCGCCGCGGACGTCGAACTCTCTGAGCAGGCGCTCCGCGCGCTCGATCATCACGCGCGGCCGCAGCCAGCCGAAACGCGCGACCGGCTCCTTGTCGTAGTCGTGCAGCTCAAGGTTCTCGGCGAGCGTGAACTCGAGCACGAGGCCGCGCCGCTGCCGGTCCTCGGGGATGTGTCCGAGACCGAGGTCGAGATGGCGGCGGGCGCTCGACCCCGTGGCGTCGCGGTCGCCGATCAGCACGCGGCCCGATTGCGGATGGCGCAGCCCGGTGAGGGCATCGATCAGCTCGGTCTGCCCGTTTCCGTCCACGCCCGCGATCCCGAGGATCTCGCCGGCCCGAACCTCGAAGGAGACGCCGCGCACGGCCGGCAGGCCGCGGTCGTCGTCGACCTGCAGCTCCTCGACGCGCAGCAGCGATTCCGCCGGGTTCGGAGGCGTCTTCTCGACCCGGAGCAGGACGTCGCGGCCCACCATCAGCTTCGCCAGCTGCTCTTCGGTCGCGCCCTCTGCCGAGACCGTGTCGACCCTCTTGCCGCGCCGCAGCACGGTGATGCGGTCGGCGATCTCGAGCACCTCGTTCAGCTTGTGCGAGATGAAGACGATCGAGATCCCCTCGCGCTGCAGGGTGCGAAGGATCTCGAACAGTTCCGCCGCCTCCTGCGGCGTCAGCACGGCGGTGGGCTCGTCCAGGATCAGGATGTCCGCCTTGCGGTAGAGCGCCTTCATGATCTCGACGCGCTGCTGCTGGCCGACGGTGATGTTCTCCACCCTCGCGTCGGGGTCGACGTTGAAGTGGAACCCGCGCGCGAGCTCGCGCACCGTCGCCCTCGCCTTCGACTCGTCGAGCAGCGCGCCCTGCGTGGGCTCGGCGCCGAGGACGACGTTCTCCGCGACGGTCATGACAGGGATGAGCATGAAGTGCTGGTGCACCATCCCGATCCCGGCTTCGATCGCGTCCTTTGGTGAGTGGAAGCGCGTCGGCTTCCCCTTGAGCAGGATCTCTCCCTCGTCCGGTGAGTACAGCCCGTAGAGGACGTTCATCAGCGTCGACTTGCCCGCCCCGTTCTCCCCCAGCAGCGCGTGCACCTCGCCGCGGCGAAGATCGAAGTCGATGTGATCGTTGGCGACGATGCCGGGGAAGCGCTTGGTGATGCCCCGGAGCTCGAGGACGACGTCGTCTGCCATCGCGGTCAATCCTAAGGGGCGGGCCTCCAGGACCCGCCCCGTCGAGCGTTTCCTTACTTGACCGTGTCCGGGATGCCCGTGACCTGGCCGTTCGAGAGCTTCTGCTCCTGCGCGCGCACCTTGGAGACGATCTCCTGCGGCACCTTTGAGTTGATCTTGCCGATGCCGACGCCGCCGTTCTTCGCGTCGAAGACCGTATCCTCGCCGCCGGCGAACGATCCGTCCTGCGCGGACTTGATCGTGTCGAACACGGCGACGTCGACCTTCTTCAGCGCGCTCGTCAGGATGTGCGGGCCGAGATAGGCCTGGTCGGCGTCGACGCCGATGCCCCAGACGTTCTTCTCGTTCGCCGCGTCCAGTGCGCCGAGGCCGCAGCCCCCGGCGACCTGGAACTCGACGCTTGAGCCCTGCGAGATCTGGTTGAGCGCGATTTCCTTGCACTTCGCCTGGTCGACGAAGTCCTGCGAGTAGCCGTTCAGCGTCTTCACCTGCGCGTCGGCCTGCTTCGCCCCGAACTGGTAGCCCGCGATGTAGTGGTCGACGGGCGGGATCTTCTGGCCGCCGACCGAGGCGACCGTGTTCTTGGAGCCCGACTCCTGCTTCACGAGCAGGCCCGCGAGATAGCCGACGAGGTAGCCGGCCTCCTGCTCCTTGAACACGAGCCCACGTACGTTCTTCGGCTTGTGCTTCAACGCGACGTTCGGGAAGTCGATGATGGCGAAGTTCACATCCGGGAACTTCGTCGCAACCGTGTCGATCGCGTCCGCCATCAAGAAGCCCACGCCGACGACGAGGTCGTAGTTCTGCTTCGCGAGCGTCGACAGGTTCGGGATGTAGTCCGAGTTCGCGTGCGACTCGAGCACCTTGCCGGTGGCGCCGAGCTGGGCCTGCGCCCGTTGCAGCCCGAGGTACGCGAGGTGGTTGAACGACTTGTCGTTCAGGCCGCCGATGTCGGTGACCAGCCCGACCTTGATCGCCTTGCCGCCTCCGCCACCGCCCCCGGCGGTGCCGGTGCCGCCGGCGGTCGTTGTCTGAGCCTTCTCCTCGCCACCGCCGCCGCAGCCGGCCGCGAGGACGGAGAGGCCGAGCGCCGCGATCGCGACGACCGCCCACCGCCAGAGATGCTTCCTCAACTGATCCTCCCTTGCCCGGTTTCCAAAGAGCCTGGGCGATCCTAAAGGCCTAGGAGGGCGTCTGTGAGAGATCGTGCTCGGTTACGAGCACGCGCCGGGGCTTCGAGCCCTCGTAGCCGCTGATGATCCCGCGCCGCTCGAGCATGTCGATCAGCCGTCCGGCGCGCGTGTAGCCGACGCGCAGGCGGCGCTGGAGGAGCGACACCGATGCGGTTTGCGTCTGGACGACGATCTCGATCGCCTTGTCGAGCAGCGGATCCTCGTCGGGGTCGAATTCCCCGTCGCCGTAGTCCTCGTCGGACGGCTCCGGCTCCGGCGCCTCGAGCAGCGACTCGTCGAGCTCCTGTGCGCGTTGTGCGCGGCAGCGCTCGACCACCAGCGCGATCTCCTCCTCCGTCACGTACGCACCCTGGAGACGCTGCAGCCGCGACGTGCCGAGCGGCTTGAAGAGCATGTCGCCCTGACCCAGCAGCGACTCCGCGCCCGCCGTGTCGAGAATCACGCGCGAGTCGGTCTGCGACGACACGGCGAATGCGATGCGCGACGGGACGTTCGCCTTGATCATGCCCGTGATGACGTCCACGGATGGGCGCTGCGTCGCAAGCACGAGGTGGATGCCGACGGCGCGCGACTTCTGCGCGAGCCGGATGACGGCGTCCTCCACGTTCTGCGGCGAGATCATCATCAAGTCGGCGAGCTCGTCGATCACGACGAGCAGGAACGGCAGCGGCTGCTCGCCGCGCGTGCGCAGGGCGCGGTTCGCCTCGGGCAGGTTGCGCGCGCGCAGCAGGGACATCTTCTCGTAGCGGCGCTCCATCTCCGTCACGACGTTCGTCAGCGCCGCGGCCGCCTGCTTCGGATTCGAGACGACCGGCGTCAGCAGGTGCGGAATCGACTCGTAGAAGCCGAGCTCGATCCGCTTCGGGTCGATCAGGATCATGCGGACGTCGTCCGGGGTTGCGCGGAGCAGGATCGACGTGATGATCGTGTTGATGCACCCCGACTTGCCCGAGCCCGTCGTGCCGGCGATCAGGATGTGCGGCATCCGCGCCAGGTCGGTCCAGATCGCATTGCCGGAGATGTCCTTGCCGAGCCAGACGCTGAGCGGCGACGCAGTTTGCGGAAGGTCGCCGTAGATGTCGCCGAGCGTGACGAGGTTCGGCGACAGGTTCGGCACTTCGACGCCGACCGCCTGCTTGCCCGGGATCGGGGCGAGGATGCGAATCTCCGTCGTCGCAAGCGCGTAGCTGAGATCGTCCTTGAGCGCGGCGACCTTCGACACCTTCGTTCCCGGAGCGAGCTGCAGTTCGTACCGCGTCACGCGCGGGCCTGCGATGCGGCCGTGGAGCGATGCCTCGACGCCGAAGTGGGCGAGCGTTTGCACCAGCGCCTCGCCGATCCGGTCGGCCGCAGCCGGGTCGATCTTCGCCGCGGGATTCGAGCGATGCAAGAGCTCGCGATCCGGAAGCACGTATTCGCCGTGCTCCTCGAGTTGCTCGAGCTCGAACAGCGTCGGCGGGTCCTCCGCGAGGGGCTCGTGCAACAGCGGCGGCGGCTCATGGGACACGACATCGGGAAACGCCTGTGCGGCGTCGATCGGAGCAGCGTGCGCGTCCGCAGCCTGCGGCTGCGGACGGGGCTCCCGCTCGGGCAGGCGCGTTCGCTTTGGGTACGTGCGGACCACCCTGGCTGAGCGCCGCACGATAGCCCCGGCAGAGGCTCCGGACAGAAGCAGAATCCCGACGACAAGCCCCAAGACGCCGAGGATCGTTGCACCGGGGCCGAGCAGTTTCCCGAGTCCGTCGCCGAGTGCGGTTCCGGCATAGCCGCCGTGGGCGGACCCGAGTGTCGTCTGCAAGCCGAACGCGAGAACAACGAGGCCCGTGCGGAACGGACGCAGGTCGACCAGCTCGCTCCGCGCGACCATCAGTGCGCCGATAGCCACCGTGGCCAGGGGCGCGCAGTAGGCGGCGGCGCCGATGACGGCGCGTACGGCGTCCGCCAGGCGCTGCCCGACGATGCCGCCGTCCCAGCCCCCGTAGAGGACGATCCCGAGGAAGAGCCCGAACGCAACGAGCCCCAGCCCCCAGAGCTCGGGGTGACGCTCGCTGCGAGCGCCCCGGCGGGCCTTCCGTTTCTTGACGCGCGACGGCGTGCGCGGCCGGAGGCCGCGCCGGTGCTTCTTCCGTGTGGCCACGCGGCTCGCTTCGACCCGCCGTTCGGCAGTCCTGCCGTCGGGCACTAGAGAGCCGCTGTGAAAAAATCGCGAGGTCAGTGGTTCTGTGCAGCCCGTCACCCGCGGCGCGGCTACAGCCGCGCCGCTCACGACCCTCCGAGTACCAGAGCTCCCCTCAACGCCCGCCAATCGCGCGCCGAAGGCGCGCCCCGAGCGCGAGCGAAGCGAAGTGAGGGACTACGCGAAGAGGCGCTCGAACAGCCCCGGCTCGAATGCGTCCTCGGGCATCGAGAACTCGGGCGGCCAGTAGAAGATCAGCTCGTCGATTCCTGCCTCTTCGTAGGCGACACAGAGCTCGCGGAACGCGTGCTGGGAGGCGAACGGTGTCTCCGCGACGAACGAATGGCCGATCAGCGCGGAGCGCACGAGCGAGCGGGACCGATGTACGTGTTCCAGCGGTCTGCGTGCCTCGCCGCGACGCGGAGGACTCCACGACTGTTGCCGCCGACCGTGATCGGGATGCGCTCCTGCATCGCTCCCGGCCGGAGGTCGTCGCGGTCGAGCAGCATGCGAACCCTGATGACGAAGTCCTCGAATCGCTGCGCGCGCTCGGCGGGCTCCCACCGCGGAACCTGCGCCAGTGCGTGGTCGAACGCCGAGCCACCCGAGCCGACGGCGAGCTCGAGCCGTCCGCCGGATGCGTGGTCGACGGTGACGGCCGCCTTCGCGAGGCGCGCCGGGTTGTGCAACGTCATCGGCGACACCAGCGGGCCGATACGAGCTCGTTCCGTCTCGCGCGCCAGCGAGGCGAGGCACGTCCAGCCTTCGAACCACGGCTGCTCGCGACGGTACGGATTGGCGAGATGGTCCGCGACCCAGACCGACTCGACTCCGTTCAGCGCGTCGAGCGTCCGCCACGTCTCGACGAGCTCGGGCCAAGGTTGGTTCGGAAGCACGGCGACGCCGAAGCGCACCGGTGAAGTGTGTCAGCTCGAGCTGAAATCGAGCCGTGGTCGCCGGCCGAGCTCGCAAATGACCGGCTCGCCCGACGGCAGTTTCGCGTCAGGCGGCGAGGGCCCTGAGATCGTCGATCGCGCGGCCGAAGAGGTTCTCGCGCAGATCGAAGAGGCCCGCCCAGAGCTCGGAGCGGTCCGGCTGTGTGCGCATCCGAGCCGACGTCGTCAGTCCTTCGAGCGCGCGCACGAGCACGGCGAGCTCGAGGTAGACCTGCGCCACGCGGTTGGGCGACGCGCCGACGCCTGCGCGGGAGAGCACCGGCTTCCAGTCGACCAGCTCGCCGCGACCCGGCTCGCCATACCAGGAGCGGCCCTCCGCGAGCACGGGCTCGAGCTCGAGCAGGTAGCGGGCCAGCGGGTCCTCGAGGCCCGCGAGTGCGGTCTCGACGCGGTCCGCGGCGCGCCGCAGCGCTGCCTCGCGGCCCCCCGGCGTGCCCGGCTGCGCGTCGCCGCGCTGCCAGCGCTCGAGCAGCCGGCAAAACGCGAGCGCCGACACCTCGCAGGCGCGTAGCTGCGCGATCAAGCGCGCGGCGGAACCGAGCTCCGCGGCGTTGTCGGCGATGATCTCGGCCCAACCCGGCCTTGCCGCAGTGGCGCTCATTCAGCGAGCCTCCGTCTTGCACGGTCTCGCGTTCCTGACGGCCCGCCGGGCGCGCGATCGCCGAAGAGACAGTGCAAGTAGCACGGCCTCGTAGGCGAGCGTGCCGTCGGCGGGTCGAGCCGCCTCCGGAGGCCGGCTTCGCCGGCCATAGGGGGCGGCGGTCAAGGGCGCGAGAGCACTCATACTTCTACTACTACAGGAAGGATCATCGGCCGTCGACGGGTGCGGTCGTAGATCAGCTGGCCGACGGTGTCGTGCAGATGTTCCTGGAGCAGCTTGATCTCGACGACGTCGTCCGCGAGCAGCTCTCGGAGCACACGCGCCGCCTCCTCGCGAGTCTCGTCGAGCAGCTCGTCCGGGCCGGTGAAGCCGCGGGCGATCAACTCGGGACGCGCCGGCGGGGCACCGTTGTGCTGCGCCAGGGTCGCCACGATGATCAGGACGCCGTCTTCCGAGAGGTGGCGCCGGTCGCGCAGCGCGACGTCCTGGACGTCCCCCACGCCGAGCCCGTCCACGAGCGTGACGCCGGCCTCGATCTGATCGACGATCCGCGCGCCCGTGTCGTCGAGCTCGACGACCGAGCCGTTCTCCGCCATCACGATGCTGTTTGCCTGCACGCCGGCGTCGCGGGCGAGCTGGGCCTGCGCCGCCTGCATCCGGAACTCACCGTGCACCGGCATCACCGCGCGTGGACGGAGCAGCGCCAGCACGGTCCGGATCTCCTCGCGGCAACCGTGTCCCGAGACGTGCACGGGCGCGATCTCCTGGTGCAGCACCTCTGCGCCGGCCTTCGAGAGCCTGTTGATCGAGTCGTGCACCCGGAGCTCGTTGCCCGGCACCGGCTTCGCAGAGATGATCACCGTGTCGCCGCGCTCGACGGTAATCGCCGGGTGGTCGCCGTACGCGATCCGCGTCAGGGCGGACATCGGCTCGCCCTGCGAACCGGTGCAGACGATCAACTGCTCCTCGGGGCGCAGCTCTGCGAGCTCGTCGGGCTTCACCAGCATCCCTTCGGGCACCTCCATGTAGCCGAGGTTGCGCGCGATGTTCACGTTCTTGCGCATCGAGCGTCCGATGACGCAGACCTTTCGCCTCAGGTCGATCGCGACGTCGACGGCCTGTTGAACCCGGTGCACGTTCGATGCGAACGAGGACACGATGATCCGGCCGTGCCGCAGCGGAAAGATCTGGCGAAAAGCCTCGCCGACGACTCGCTCCGACGCGGTCACCCCGGGCCGTTCCGCGTTCGTGGAGTCTCCGAGCACCAGGTCGACGCCCTCGTTGCCGAGCTCGGCGAGGCGCCCCACGTCGGTCTTCTGTCCGTCGACCGGCGTGTGGTCGAGCTTGTAGTCGCCGGTGTGCACGATCAGCTTGCCCTCCGCGCGGATCGCGAGCGCGACCGAGTCCGGGATCGAGTGCGCCATCCGAACCGGCTCGACGCGGAAGGGACCCAGCTCGTGCTGCTCCCCCACTTCGAGCTCGGTCAGCTCCGCGGCGCGGAGGAGGCCATGCTCGTCGAGCTTCGACTTGATCAAACCGAGCGTCAGGCGGGTCGCGAGCACCTCGTCCACGCGGACCTCGCGCAGCAGGTACGGCAGCGCGCCGACGTGATCCTCGTGCCCGTGCGTGAGCACCACCGCGCGAATCCGCCCCTTATCCGCCAGATAGCCCATGTCCGGAAGGACGAGGTCGACCCCGAGGTGCTCGTCGCGCGGGAAGGCGAGCCCGGCGTCGACAACGATCGTTTCTCCTGCGGCCTCGTACACGGTCATGTTCTTGCCAACCTCGCCGAGGCCCCCGAGCGGGATGATGCGAACTGTCATGCCGAGGCAGTGTAGGCCCCTCGGGCGACGCCAGGCTCATGGGAACAGGCGCGAGCGGTCGCGGGGAAAGAGCGTCGTCTCGCGGATGTTGCCCGCGCCGAGGGCCTGAGCCATGAACCGTTCGAGGCCCAGCGCGAAGCCGCCGTGCGCGGGCATCCCGTACCGGAACGCGTCCAGGTAGCCGGAGAACGGCGCCTCGTCGAGGCCCCGCGCCGCCAGGGCGGCGCGGTAGTCCTCGAGCCGGTGCAGACGCTGGCCGCCGGTCACGATCTCCAGGCCGCGGTAGAGCAGGTCGAAGCCGCGGGACCATTCCGGCCGTTCGGGATCCGGATGGGTGTAGAACGGGCGCTTGGCCGCCGGGAAGCCCTCGACGAGGACGAGCTCGCCGTGCTCGGTGCAAATCCGCCGCTCGTCGGCGGGCGAGAGGTCGGGCTCCTCGCCTGTCCGTACGTCCTCGAAGTGGACGAGCGCCGTCTTCGCGGGAGGCGTCTCACCAACCGCCTCGATCATTGCGCCGACGACGTCGCCCACCACCTCCATCACGTCCCGGTGATCGCGGACGAACCCGAGCTCTGCATCGAGCGAGACGTACTCCGCGAGATGTCTTCCCGTCTCGTGGGGTTCCGCGCGAAACACTGGACCGACCTCGTAGACGCGCTCGAGGACGCCGACCATCGTCTGCTTGTAGAACTGCGGGCTCTGCGCAAGGAACGCGTCGCGTCCGAAGTAGTCGACGCGGAAGACGTTCGCGCCGCCCTCCGTGGCAGAGCCCACGATCTTCGGCGTCTGGATCTCGGTGAAGCCGTGTGCATCGAGCGTTCGCCTGAAGGCGGCGACGGCACGCGCGGCGAGCCGGAAGCGCTCCCGCACGAGCGGGTGACGGAGCGCGAGCGCGGCGAGATCGAGACGCGTCGGCAGGGATTCCTTCGGCTCCGGGCGGTGCAGCTCGAGGGGCGGCGGCTCGGCCGGCTCGGCAAGTACGCGCACGTCGGGATCGTGGAGCTCCACCCCGCCCGGCGCCTGCGGGGTGGCCACCGCGACGCCTTCCACCTCGAGCACGCTCTCCGGCTGCAGCTCGAGCGGCTCTCCGACGACGAGCTGCGCGAGGCCGGCCCGGTCGCGCAGCACGAGAAAGGACACCCGCGAGAGCCGTCGCTGCCGGTGCAGCCAACCCTGGAGCAGCACTCGCTCGCCGGCGTGCGCCGCCAGCTCCGACGTGAGGATTCGTTCCATCTCGTTCGCACCTCCCTCGACAACGTCGCCTGGGGGTGCGGGCGGGAGGCGAATCCCGCGGTGCCACCGCACTTCGCCGCCTTACGCGGCCTCGTTGGCGTCCTGTCACGGCGGACGGCCGGCGGCTCGGGAGGCGTCACCCTCCGTCGTTGCCTGCGCCTGAAGCGTAACTACGCAGTGACCAGAATGCCCAGCCGCTCGAGGCAGTCGCGCACCTGTGCGACCTCCGGCTGGTCGGCCTCGACGAGCGGCAGCCGGAGGCCGCCGACCTCATGCCCGAGCAGGTTCAACGCCGCCTTGATCGCGATCGGGTTCGTCTGCACCTTCAGCAGCTCGTATGCGGGCGCGAGCTCGGCGTCGATCTGCCGCGCGCGGTCGGCGTCGCCATCGTGATAGGCGCGAACCATCTCCTTGACCTGCGGGCCGACGACGTGCGTGTACACGCAGACGCCGCCGATCCCTCCGAGCTCGAGGAACGGGAGGATCAAGTTGTCGTCGCCTGCGTAGAGGTCGAGGCCGAAGCCCGGGATCTGTCGCGCCTGATCGAGGTCGCCGTTCGCCTGCTTGACCGCGCGCAACGAAGGGATTTGGGCGAGGCGCTCGATCGTCTCGGGCTCGATGTTCCGGACGACGCGGGCAGGGATGTTGTAGGCGATGATCGGCTTGTCGCTCGCGTCCGCAATCGTCTCGAAGTGACGGACGATCGCGCGCTGTGGCGGAAGGTTGTAGTAGGGCGTGACGACGAGCAGTCCGTCGACGCCGATCTCGTGTGCGCGCTTCGTCAGATGCACAGAGTGCGCCGTGTCATAGGTGCCCGTGCCGGCGACGACGGTGGCGCGCCCGTGCAGCAATTCGACTGCCGCCTCCCACAACTCGAACTTCTCCTCGTCCGCGAGCGTCGGCGCCTCGCCGGTCGTGCCGCAGACGACGAGCCCGTCCGAGCCGTTCTCGACGAGGTGCGATGCGAGCTCGCGAAAGCGGTCGAGGTCGACGCGTCCCTCGTGGTCGAACGGCGTGGCGATGGCGGTCAGGACCTCGCCGAGCACGGAGAAATCCTACTGGTTGGACCGGCTCGCGCCTCTGACGCGCCGCTGGCGATGCGAGGCCGGAGGCCACAGTGCGCGCAGCGCGGGGCCGCATCGTGCCGTGAACGCGGTCAGTTGCGCGAGAGGTGGGGCTACGCGGGGTGGCCGCACCGGGGTGCACCCGCACAGGCCGCGCAGCCCCACGGCGGCTCAATCTTCGCATAACCGAGGCTTAATATCGAAACCTCTAACTATCGCCGGCCGCCCCCGTCTGAAGGCCCATGAGGCGCACCTGCCGGGAGGCTCGGTTCCGAGTTCGTGACGTGACGGGTTCTCGCGCGGGGCTGCGCGGGGGTGGTCGCCCGGGTGCGCATCCTCAATGCTGGTACCCGAACACGCACGGCCCGCAGGGTCCCTGTCGTTCGTGCGGCCCGCACAGGCCTTCGTAGCCCCGCTCCATACGTTCTCTCCCCTGAGAGTCGCGGGCGCCGCTAACAACGGCGGGGCTCGCGGCGTCTAAGCGCGCGAGGGTGTGCACGGCAGGGCTCCCGCCGGAAGTGCGGCGAAAGGAGTCCCGTTGTCCAAGCGATTCACGGTCTCGCTGGCGGTGCTGGCGGTGCTGGCGGCCGGGGTCGGTCTCGCGATCGCCGCGGCGGTAGCCACGCCGGCGTCAGGCGGCGCGGAGGGAGCCGCTGCGACTGCGGCACGCGGCGGAACGCTGCGCGTCGACATCCGCAACGACTTCGACTTCATCGACCCTGCTCTCGCCTACTTCTCCCAGTCCTGGCAGATGGAATACGCCACGACGTGCAAGCTGCTCAACTTCCCCGACAAGGAAGCGAAGGCCGGCGGCAACCGCATCGTTCCGGAGGTCGCAACGTCGCTGCCCGCCGTCTCCGGTAACGGCAAGACGTATACGTTCACGCTGCGCAAGAACTACCGCTTCGCGGACGGCACGGCGGTGACCGCGCAGAGCTTCGCCGCCGCGATCAACCGCGACCTCCAGCCGAAGATGAGCTCGCCTGCGACGACGTTCATCGAGGACCTCGTCGGCGCCAAGGCGGTCCTGGACGGCAAGGCGGCCACGGCATCCGGAGTAAAGGTGCTCGGCAAGTACAAGATCCGCTTCACGCTGACGCGGATCGCGCCGGACTTCCTCGCCCGGATCACGATGCCGTTCTTCTCGGCAGTCGCAACGAACTTGCCGGTCAACCCGGACGGCATCGCCGCGCCTGCGAAGAGCGCCGCGTGCGGGCCGTACTACGTCGAGAGCTGGACGCAGGGCCGCGAGGCGGTCCTGAAGCGCAACCCGTTCTACAAGGGCTCGCGGCCGCGGAACCCGGATCAGATCACGTACGCGATCGCGATCTCGCTCGATGCCCAGCGTCTGCGAGTCGAGGCGAACCAGACGGACGTCGGCGCGTTCCCGCCGAACGCCGCAGCCGAGCTGCGGGACAAGTACGGCGTGAACAAGTCACACACCGGGAACTCGGCGAGCTTCTACGTCCGGCCGAATCCGGTCTTCTGGTACCTGAACATGAACGTCGAGCAGCCGCTGTTCAAGAACAATCCGCAGCTGCGCCGGGCGGTCAACTACGCGATCGACCGTCCGCAGATGCTGCGGCAGCACGGCGCGCTTGCCGGGACCCGGACGGACCAGATCATTCCGGTCGGCCTGCCGGGCTTCAAGGACTGGAACCTGTATCCGCTCAAGGGTGCGAACTACGCGAAGGCGAACGCCCTCGCGAAGGGCCACACCCGCGACGGCAAGTGCGAGTTCTGGACCTTCAACTCGTCGTTCGGCCCGACGGTCGCACAGGTCGTGCAGTTCAACCTCAGCAAGATCGGGCTCAACTGCAACATCACGCCGCTCGACCGCGTCGTCCAGACGACGAGGGCGGGCGTCCGCGGCGCGAAGTACGACCTGCTCCTGGGCGGTTGGGGAGCCGACTATCCCGACCCCTACGACTTCATCAACATCCTGCTCAGCGGCACGTCGATCCAGCCGGAGAACAACGTCAACCTCTCGTACTTCAACGAGCCGGCTTGGAACAAGCGCATGGCGGACGCCGCGAAGCTGGCCGGCCAGGCGCGTTACGGCGCCTACGCGAATCTGGACCGCGATCTGATGAAGGTGGCGGCGCCCGTCGCTCCGTACATCGACACGAACGCCCGGCTCTTCGTGTCGAAGCGCGTCGGCTGCTTCGTCTACTCGCAGGTGTACGGGACGGATCTGGGGGCAGCCTGTTTGAGCTGACTTGAAGACGGGTCAGGGGACAGCATCCTCAGCGGGGGCCGTACAGGGCGGCCCCCGCGCTGTCTTGCAGCTCGAAGGTTCAGATGAGGATCCAGACGATCACGAAGAACAGCACCGTGAGCCACGCATTCATGAGCGCGGTCAGCCACCACACGACCGACCGGACCCCTTCCCGGCGCGCCGCCGCGACGGTCAGCGCGACCGGAAGCGGTGCGGCGAGCGCGCCGAGCCCGAAGCTGAGCCCTGCGGCGGCGACGACGAGCACGGTCACGCCGAGCGCGACGAGCGTCCACCCACTGCGCCGGTCGGATCGCGCCAGCTGGACGAAGTCCCGCGTCAGCCACGCCGCGACGACCGCGAGAACTGCGAGAACCGCGAGCGCGAAAGCGCTCAGGCCGAAGGCAGCGCCGACGAGGACCGCACCAAGTACCGCGAGGCTGCGGCGCCCGGCCTGCGCCTGCCGGGCGTTCACATCAGCGCCTGCTCGAACGCGCGCCGAGCGTCGTCGCCGAAGACGGCGAAGACGACGCGCTCGAGCGAACGCGGTTCGTGCCCGCGAACGACGCCGATCATCACGCGGGCGCAGTCCTCGAGGGGATAGCCGCCGACGCCGGTGCCGAACGCGGGAAGCGCGAGCGACCGTGCACCGAGCTCCTCCGCGACCCGGAGCACGCTCCTCGTGCTCTCCTCGACGAACTGGCCGGAAGTGCGCAGGTCCTGGCTCATCACCGCACCGTGGATGACCCAGCGGGCAGGCAACGTGCCGCCGCTCGTCGCGATCGCGTCGCCGACCGCGATCGGCCCCTGCGCCATCGCCTCGCGCTCGATGTCCTCGCCGCCTGCCCGCTTCAGCGCTCCGGCCACGCCCGCCCCCATCCAGAGCTCGTCGTTCGCCGCGTTCGCGACAGCGTCCACCTCGAGCGCCGCGATGTCGCCTTCGACGACCTCGATTCTCACCGAAGGTTGCGGCCCATGATCAGGAAGGGTCGCCCGGATCCGAAGTCGAGGTAAGGGACGATCACCTGCCAGCCACGGCCTTCGTACAGCGCGATCGCCGGTTCGTTGTCGGTCTGGGTCGAGAGGACGGCGGTCGGGGCGTCGACGATCTCGAAGATCGCGTCGTGCAGTGCGCCGCCGATTCCCTCTCGACGCCGATGCGGATCGACGTGCAGCTCGGTGAACTCGAAGTGGCCGCCCGGCAGCCAGCGCTCGGTGCCTGCGCGGCCGAGCGCCTTCGCGACTCGGTCGTGCCACCACTGGCCCGGCGCGCCGCGATAGCCGTAGACGAAGCCCGCAAGGCGGCGGTCCTCGCCGAACGCGCCGAGGAAGCGAAAGCCTTCGCGCGTCGCGTGCCGCGGCAGGATGTCGTCGATCCGGTCGCGCGAGGCCTCGGGCCACAGCCGCGCGAGCTCGCGCCGGCGGGTCAGCACCTGCGCGATGTCCAGCTCGACGATCTCGACGCCCGTCGCGTGCATTAGAGCAGCGCCTCCAGGCCCACCGTCAATCCCGCCGGGAGGCTCCGCAGCTTCTCGACTGCGAGCAGCACTCCCGGAACGTACGCCTCGCGCGAGTACGCGTCGTGCCGGATCGTCAGGAGCTGTCCGTCGCCGCCGAACAGGACCTCCTGGTGGGCGACGAGCCCGGGCAGGCGGACCGAGTGAATCGCAGGGTTGCCCGGCAGCAGCTCCGCAGTCGCGCGGGCGGTTCCCGACGGTGCGTCCTTCTTCGCCTCGTTGTGCAACTCGATGATCTCCGCCCGCGGCAGGAACTTCGACGCCTCCGCCGCCAGTCGCATCATGACGACCGCCCCGATCGCGAAGTTCGGAGCGAAGAACACGGGCAGCCCGCGCTCGCGCGCGCGCTCGTCGACGGGTGCAAGGTCGGCGCCGCTCGTCCCGACCACGCAGGGCACTCCCGCGTCGAGTGCGCGCAGCACGTTCGGCACCACGGCGTCGGGCGCCGTGAAGTCGATCGCCGCCTCGGCCTCGTCCAGCTCCACGAGTTTGTGGCTCTGAGCCAGGAGCGCGGCTTCGAGCACGCGCCCGACCCTGCCGCCGCGCCCGAACAGCGCGACGTTCACGCAGCGACCGCGAGCGCCGGGTTGACCCGCTCGACGGCGCGCAGGAAGAGCTCTTCGTCGGGCCCGATCCCCGACGCCGACAGCTGCTCCGGCGCGAGCAGCATGGAGGCGAGCTCCGCGAGCTCGTCCGGCTCGACCGCGTCGATCTCCGCGATCACGCGGTCGAGCGACAGGAGCTCGGTATCACTGATCAGCGACTTTCCGAGCCGTGACATCCGGTTCGACGTCGACTCCATCGAGAGCACGATGCGCCCCTTCAGGTTCTCCTTGGCGCGCTCCAGCTCGTTTCGGCGCAGGTTGCCCGCGGCCACGTCGGCGAGCTCGGAAGCGGCGATCTCGAGGCAGACGTCCAGGTTCTCCTCCCGCGTCCCGACGTAGAACCCGACCAGCCCCGTATCGGTGTACTGCGACACGAACGAGTAGACGGCGTACGCGAGCCCGCGCTTCTCGCGGATCTCCTGGAAGAGGCGCGAAGACGCGGAGCCACCGAGGATCGCGTCGAGCAGCGAAGCGGCGAACCGGCGCCGGTCGGAGCGCGCGATTCCAGGGGCGCCGACGCAAACGTGGTACTGCTCGGTGTCCTTCTGCTGGAACTGCAGACCGGGTGGCGGAGGCGCCACGAGCGGCCTGCGCACGCGCACCCCCTTTGGCGGTGACGCCTCACGCCGGCGCTGCGCGCGCTCGACGAGACGGACGATCTCCTCGTGCTGCAGGTTCCCCGCGGCGGCCACGACGACGTTCCCGCCGACATACATCGAGCGGTGATAGTTCGCGAGCGCGCGACGGGACACCGTGGCGATCACCTCGCGCGTGCCGATCACCGGCCGTCCGAGCGGATGGGGTGCGAACACCGCCTCCGAGAAGAGGTCGTGCACGAGCTCCTGCGGCGTGTCCTCGTACATTGCGATCTCCTCCAGCACGACCTCGCGCTCCGAGTCGAGCTCCGCGAACGTCGGCGCGAACACCATGTCGGTCATCACGTCGACTGCGGTTTCGAGATGCGCATCGGGGACGCGCGAGTAGAGGACGGTGTGCTCGCGGGAGGTGGCCGCGTTCAGCTCGCCGCCGAGACCGTCGAAGATCTCCGCGATCTCGGTCGCCGAGTAGCCCGCCGAGCCCTTGAAGAGCAGGTGCTCGAGGAAATGGGACACGCCTGCGCGCTCGTCCTTCTCGTCGCGCGAGCCCGCTCCGATCCAGTAGCCGAGCGCGACCGAGCGGACGCTCGGGACACGCTCGGTGATCACCCGCTCGCCGGAGTCGAGCTCGGAGATGACGTACTTCTGCACGGGGCCATCGTAGGCGATGATCCTTCGCTGGCCCGCTACCGTTTCCTCACGACGCCGCGACACAAGCCACGGCAGTACTTCGTCGGCGGCGCGGCTTGGCCGCGCCGCTCACCAACGTCCGCCCTCCAGAGCTCCCTGAACACCAACCAATCGCGCGCCGAAGGCGCGCCCCGAGCGCGAGCGAAGCGAAGCAAGGGAAGAAGGACTGGAAGGGGCGGTTGAGCGCCGCCCCTTCACTCTCGCGAGCTAGTCGCCGTCGCGGCCGCCGCCGCGATCGCCGCGCGGCCCGCGGTCGCGTCCACCGCGTCCGCCGCCACGACCGCCGCCCCGGCGGTCACCGTCGCGCCCGCGCGGGCGCTCCTCGCGCTCCTCGCGCGGCGGGGCGTTCTTCGCCCGCTCGATCAGCTCCTCAGGCGAGACGACGTTGCCGTTCTCGTGCTTCTGGATCAGCTTCAGGCCGATCCGTCCGCGATCCTTGTCGACCTCCTGGACGACGACGTCCAGGATGTCGCCGCGGTTGATCACGTCCTCGATGTGGCCGACCCTTCCGGGGCCGACGTTCGAGACGTGCAGCAGGCCGTCAGTGCCCTTCTTCAGCTCGACGAAGGCGCCGAACTGCGTCGTCTTGACGACCTTCGCGTTCCGGTACTCGTCGCCGACCTCGGGCTCCTTCGTCAGGCCCTGGATGGCGGCGATCGCCGCGTTCGCCTTGTCGCCTTCCGTCGCGTAGATGAGGATCGTGCCGTCTTCCTCGATGTCGATCTGGACCTCGTATTCGGACTCGAGCGAGCGGATCGTCTCACCGCCCTTGCCGATGACCATCCCGATGTACTCCGGGTTGATCTTGACCGTCGAGATCCGCGGCGCGTGCCCGGCGAGCTGCTGACGCGACTCCGGGATCACCGCGAGCATCTTCTCGAGGATGAACTCGCGCGCCCGCTTTGCCTGCTCGAGCGCGTTGCGCATGATCTCCGACGTGACGCCGGTGATCTTGATGTCCATCTGCAGCGCCGTGATGCCGTCGCGCGTGCCGGCGACCTTGAAGTCCATGTCGCCGAGGTGGTCCTCCGCACCCTGGATGTCCGTGAGGATGACGTAGTCGTCGCCCTCCTTGACGAGGCCCATCGCGATGCCCGACACCGGCGCCTTGATCGGCACGCCGGCATCCATCAGGGCGAGCGTCGAGCCGCAGACCGAGCCCATCGACGACGAGCCGTTCGACTCGAGCGTCTCCGAGACGATCCGGACCGTGTACGGAAACTCCTCCGCGGACGGGATCACCGCCTCGAGCGCCCGCTGCGCGAGCGCACCGTGGCCGATGTCGCGGCGCTTCGGCCCGCGCATGAACCCCGTCTCCCCGACCGAGTAGGGCGGGAAGTTGTAGTGGTGCATGAAGCGGCGTTCCTGCTCGAGCGACAGGTCGTCGATCCGCTGCCCTTCCTTCGCGGTCCCGAGCGTCAGCGACGACAGGATCTGCGTCTGGCCCCGCGTGAACAGGCCGGAGCCGTGCGCGCGCGGGGTGACGCTGACCTCGACGTCGATCGAACGGATGTCCTCGGCGCCGCGCCCGTCGGGGCGACGCTTCTCGACTGCGATCTTCTTGCGAACGAGGTCCTTGTAGATCGTCTCCGCGGCCCGCTTCACGAACTGCTTCGTCAGCGAGTCCTTTGCGGGCGGGCCTTCGGCGCCGTCGACCATCGGTCCGACGGGGAACGGCAGCTGAACGCCGTCGTTGATCCGCTCGAACAGCAGCGTGCGCTTGGCGGACTTCAGCTCCTTGGAATCCTGCTCGGCCTCTGTCAGCGCCCGCAGGTCGTTCTCGTACTGCTCACGCACCGGCCTCTCGACCGCGGCGAGCCGCTCCTTGTCGAGCAGCATGTGCAGCGCCGAGCGCACCTGAACCTGCCGGATGATGTCTTCGTCGGTCGAGTCCATCGAGAGCTCCGGACAGAGCTCCTCCATCAGCTCCTCGACCACGGTGCCGGCTTCGCGGACACCGACGTTCGCGATGCGTTCGCGGATCCGGCCGCCGTGCTCGCGCGCGATCTCTTCGCTGACGGCGTTGTCGATCCACTTCGCCTTCCCGGCATGCCTCCGCAGCTCCTCCTGCGCGTCGCAGAGCTTGACGATCTCCGCATGCGCGCGGTCGAGCGCCTCGAGCAGCCTCTCCTCGGCGATCTGATTCGCGCCGGCCTCGACCATCGTGAGGGCCTCGCGCGTTCCGACGACGATCAGGTCGAGATCGGTGTTCTCCGCGAGTTCCTGCAGCGTCGGGTTGATCGCGAGCTCGCCGTCGACCAGTGCGACGCGAACCGCGCCGACCGGACCGATGAACGGGAGCGGCGAGATCATCAACGCCGCGGACGCGCCGTTGATACAGAGGATGTCGTGCCCGACGACCATGTCTGCGCTGAGCACGGTGCAGATCACCTGCACCTCGTTCTTGAAGCCCTTCGGCCAGAGCGGCCGGATCGGGCGGTCGATCATGCGCGCGGTCAGGATCGCGCGTTCCGTCGGCCGGCCTTCCCGCTTGAAGAAACCGCCGGGGATCTTCCCGGCGGCGTACATCCGCTCCTCGACGTCGACGGTGAGCGGGAAGAAGTCCGCGCCCTCGCGCGCCTCCATCCGGCCCTGGGCCGTCGCGAGCACCATCGTGTCCGCCGAGCGGACGACGACTGCGCCGTCTGCCTGCTTGGCGAGCTTCCCGGTCTCGAACGTGATTTCGCGCCCGCCGACCTCGACCGAGATCGACGAGACGCCATGTGTGGCAACTGCCATCTGTTCTTCCTCCACTCTTCCTTTGACGAGGGTGGAGGTTTGAGTCAGCTCCGGCACTTGGAGCTCGCTCAAACTTCCACCCCCTATTTCCGAGCTAGCGCCTGAGGCCCAGCTCCTTGATCAGGGCGCGGTATCCCTCGAGGTTTGTCCGCTGCAGGTAATTCAGGAACCTGCGGCGCCGTCCGACGAGCTTGAGCAGGCCCCGCCGCGAGTGATGGTCGTGCTTGTGCGTCCGGAGGTGCTCGGTGAGCTCGTTGATCCGGCGCGTCAGCATCGCGACCTGGACCTCGGTGGAGCCGGTGTCCGTGCCGTTGCGGCCGTGCTGATTGATGATCTCCTGCTTCTCTTCCTTGGTGAGGCTCAAGCTTCCCCTCTCTCTAATGCGTCTCGACAGTCCCAGCACGCCGTCCAAGGAAGAAAGCATGCGGCCGAGGCTGCCGTCCGGGAAACAGGGTAGCGAATGGGCTTAGAACCTGCAGTTTCTCGCTTCCCTGACCGTCGGCGGGGCGTCGGGAAACAGAGACCGTCGTGAGTCAGATGCCGCCAGCCGTAGCTGCGGGCCATCCGGCGACGGCCGAAGCCGGCGTCGCGATGCTCGAACTCGGCGGATCGGCAGCTGATGCTGCGGTTGCTGCCGTCGCCGCCGCCTGCGTCGCGGAGACCGTCATGACCGGATTGCTCGGCGGCGGGCACGCTGTCTACTGGGACGCGGCGGCGAGACGCGCCTGGCACCTCGACTGCTTCTGCAGCGTCCCCTCCGGCAAGGGCGCCGACCTCGTGCACATGCCCGTTCCGTTCGGCGAAGAGCTCGTCCACTACGCGATCGGGCCGGCATCGTGTGCGGTCCCGGGAGTGCCCGCGGGCCTCGGGACGTTGCACGGTCGGTTCGGACGTCTGCCGTGGCGCGAGCTCTTCGAGCCGGCAATGACGCTGGCACGGTCAGGGGTTGAGGTTCCCTCCGCCCACGCCGCGTGCCTCGCCATGCTCGCGCCGGTGATGACGCTCGATCGCGGGGGCGACCTGTACAGCCCCGGCGGGCGCCTGCTCGAGACGGGCGACACGTTGCGCCAGCCGGGACTGGAGAAGGTATTTGCCTTGCTCGCCGCCGAAGGAGCACGGAGCGCGTACGAGGGATCGCTCGCGGAATCGCTGCTCACCCTGGTCCGGAACCGGGGCGGCGCGATCACGCGCGACGACCTGCGAGCCTACGACGCCGAGTGGCAGGAGCCCCTGGACCTCGACTACGCCGCGCATCATGTCCTCACGCGCGGCGGCCTGGCCGGCCTGGCCGAGGTGCTTCGGGCGTTGCCCCGTCTGCGGGAGCTCTCGGAGACCGAGCGTGTGTTGAAGGTGCTGCCGATCCTCGAGGGCCACGGACCGGAGACGCACACCACGAACGTGAGCGTCGTCGACGCAGACGGCAACGCCTGCGCGTTCACGACGAGCCTCGGTCTCGGCTCCGGTGACTTCCTCCCCGGCCTCGACCTGCATCTGAACAGCATGCTCGGCGAGACCGACCTGATCGTCGGCGACCTTCGGCCCGGCGAGCGCATGCAGTCGATGATGGCGCCCTGCCTGGCGCTTGCGGACGACGGGCTCGCGCTCGTCGCCGGCGCAGCCGGCGGCACGCGTCTGCGCACGGCGCTCGTGCTCGTGCTCGCCGGCGTGCTCGACGAGCGGCTCGAAGCGCAGGTCGCGATCGATCGGCCGCGCTTCCACCCCACCGACGCGACCGTGAACGCGGAGCCGGGCGTCGACGAGAACGCGCTCGCGTCGATCGAGGGCAGCGGACGGACCGTGCGCCGCTGGCCGTCCCGACACCACTATTTCGGCGGCGTCAGCGCCGTTACACGCGGTGGAGCCGGAGCCGACCCGCGCCGAAGCGGCGCTGTTCGAGCTCCTCGCTGATCGGCACGCTCGCGGCGAGCCAGCCGACGTAGCCGCACTCGGGGCAGCCCGGGTTGTTCGCCACGGTGTTCGGGCTATTGGGCTTCGCGTAGACCGTGCCGCACTCGAGGCAGCGGACGTTCTCGACGACCCCCTGGGGCTCGCTGCTTTCGCTCACATAGAGGAAGACGTCACAGGCGGCAAAAACATGCGGTTTCATACGGGCCGGGAAGCCGAACGGACGTCCTCGACGTCACGTCCGATCTGGTCGACGAGCGCGTTCTCGTCCGGAAACGCCGCCTCTTCGCGCAGGAACCGCCACAGCTCGACCCGCAGCAGCTCGCCGTAGAGGTCGCCGTCGAAGTCCAGGAGGTAGGCCTCGATACGCCGTTCGGGCGCCCCGTAGTGCGGGTTGACGCCGATCGACACGGCTGCCCGGTTCCCCAGAGCGGCCCCGGCGTAGATGCCGTTCGGAGGCACGACGAGACCTGTCGCGACCTGGAGATTTGCGGTCGGGAACCCGAGGCCGCGCCCGCGGCGGTCACCCTCGACGACGACGCCCTCGAGCTCGAAAGGCCGTGCCAGCATTCCGGCGGCGGCCTCGATCTCGCGCGCGGCGATCAGCTGCCGGATCCGCTCGGAGGACACGCCGGGGACGAGCGGCACCGGCAGCATCTCCGCGGCGCCGTTCACGGCCGCCGAGCCCGGGCCGGTGACGAGGATCGCATCCGACACGTCGATCGACGTCCCGGGGGGCCCGACGACGGTGTCCTCGACTCCGGCCTCGTGGAGGAGCTCGACCCGGCGTTCCACGCTCGTGAGCAGCGGCGTGCCGGCGACCGGATGCGGGTCGAAGGTCACGACGCGCGGTCTTCCTGCCCTGCGCAGAGCATCGAGGACCCAGCGGTGCCCCAGGTGGACGCCGTCGAAGACGCCGACCGCGACCGCGCGGCGAGTCATGCGTCGGCGCGGGCGAGCAGCGCCTCCGGGGCTCGCGCCCGCGCCTCGGGCGGAAGCTGCGCCAGCGCGGCCCCTGGGGCGATCAGGTCGGCCCTGGCGACGTCGGACGCCTCTGAGACGGAGAACGGGCCGATCTCCGTGCGTCGCAGCGTCCGGCAGTGTCCGCCCAGGGCGTCGGCGATCGCCCGGACGTAGGTCCCGGTGCTCACGCGCAGGTCGAGTCGAGCAACACCGTCGCTATAGGTGATGACTTCGAGCGTGTCGACTCGCGAGCGCCGCAGCGGCATGTCCACCTCCACGCCGCGCCGGGCCAGCCTGTAGGCGCGCTCGCCGCGGATCTTGACCGCAGATGCGGCCGGGATCGGCAGCTCGATCCAGCCTCGGAGGGCCGCGAGCCGCCCGTCGAGCTCCGACAGTCCCGGTGGCTCGGACCGCTCGACGACCTCCCCTTCCGGGTCGCCCGTCGACGTCCGTGCCCGCAGGTCGACGTCGGTGAGGTAGCGCTTGTCCAGCCCCGAGAAGCACGGAGCCAGTTTAGTTGCCCATCCGGACAACAAGAGCAGCAATCCTGTCGCAAAAGGATCGAGCGTTCCCGCATGCCCCGTGCGCGCGCCCGTCCGGCGGCGCAGCTCGGCGACGAGCCTGAACGACGACGGACCGGCGGGCTTGTCGACGAGGGCCACCCCCGCAGGCTCGAGTGCCCTCGCCGGCACCTTCTAGGCCGGCTCCGCCGGCCGGGAGGATGCGCCGGCCTGTCGTGCGAGGGCGTACTCCCGCCGCACGAACTCCGTGATCTCCTCGATCGACGCCTCGCTCGAGAAGCCGGCCGCCTGGCGGTGACCTCCGCCTCCCGACTTGCGTGCGATCGCGGACACGTCGAGCTCGTCCGACGACGAGCGCAGCGAGATCCGCCGCAGCGGCGCGTCGGCGCGCGGCGGCTCGCGGATCAGCACGGCCATGATCGCGCCCTCGACCGCCCGCAGGTAGTCGATGATCCCCTCGCTGTACGGCTCGGCCGCACCGACCTCGCCGAAGTCGCCCCGCAGCAGATACGAGACGACGACGGCACCTCCCTCGTACACCTTTGCGCGCTCGAGCGCGCGGGCCAGCAGCTTCAGCTTCGCGAACTGCACGTTCTCGTACACGCCCTGGAAGACGCGGTGCACGTCGGCGCCGGCCTCGACGAGCTCAGCCGCCAAGCGCAGCGCTTTCGGAGTCGTGTTCGCGTACTGGAAGCGCCCGGTGTCCGTCACGAGCGCGATGTAGAGCGACTCGGCGATCTCGGGCGTGAGCGGGACGGCGAGCTCACGGAAGACATCGCGCAGCACCTCGCCGGTGGAAGAGGCGTCGGAGACGATCAGGTTGACGTCCCCGAAACGGGTGTTGTCGTGGTGGTGGTCGATGTCGACCGTATACGAGGCATTGAGGAGGATCTCCGGGTCGGGCCCGAGCCGGCTCTCGTTCGCACAGTCGACGGCGACGAGCACGCGGTCCGGGGCATCAGCCGGTAACTCGCGCCGCAACTCGGAGAGGTCCATGAATGCGTACTCGCCCGGGAGAGGCGCCTGGCCGGCGAGGTACATGGTCGCGTCTTTCCCCAGCGAGCGCAGCGCCAAGGTCATCGCGAGCAGCGAACCGAGTGCGTCGCCGTCCGGGTTCTCGTGTGTCGTGACGAGAAAGCGCTCGTGTGCGCGCAGGACGTCGCTGACCTGTCCGAGGTCAGTCGCCGTCTGGGTCTGTGACGAGCTCATCGATCAATTTGGACATACGGACGCCCTGCTCGACCGACGGATCGTATTGGAACGTCAACTGAGGCGTCCGCTTCAGTCGCAGCTCACGCGCCAGGCGCGCCTGCAGCACCCCGTGCGCAGCTTCGAGGCCCTCGAGCGATTTCGCGCGCTTGCGCTCCGAGCCGAGGACGCTGACGAACACGATGGCCTGCCGCAGATCCCGAGACGTCTTCACGCCCGTCACGGTGACGAAGCCGATCCTGGGGTCCTTCAGTTCGCTCAAGGCTTCCGCGAGCACGGCGCGGACGGACTCGTTCACCCGGCGCATCCGTTCAGTCATCGAGCGTCACCACCTCTCGTGCGACCGCTCCGACCTCGAATTCCTGGCCGTTCAGATACCGCTCTGCGTCGGCGAGCAACCGCTCCACCTCACCGTACTCGCGGGCGACACACGAGAGCGTGATTCGCGCGCGCTGCCAGAGCTCGTGGTGGTCGACCTCGGCGACCGAGGCGCCGAAGCGGTGCTGCAGCTGTGCCTTGACGGACTGAACGAACTTCCGCTTGCCCTTCAGCGAGCCCGCCTCGGGAAAGTGCAGCTCGGCCGAGAGGATGCCGACGAAGCCCGCGCTCATGGCTCTATTGAACCGTGCCGTCCGCGCGGGCGAACATCCTTTGTCGCAATCGGGTCAAGGAGGGTTCCATGTTCCTGAAGATCGCTCGCTGGGTGCCGGCCAACGGGATCGTGTTCGCGGTGCTCGTCGTGGTCGCCACGCTTTTGACCATCGACCACCCGGGGATGAAGACGGACAGCGGCGAGATCGTCTCCTACTACGCAGACAGCGGCAACCGCTCCAAGGAGCTGGTCGCCCTGTTTCTGATCGGGCTCGCCGGCCTCTGCTTCCTTTCCTTTCTCGGGAGCTTTCGCGGAGTGCTCGCACGGGCCGAGGGTGAGCCGGCAAGGCTGACGACGGCGGTGACCGCGTCCGGCGCGGCCTTCATCGCCCTCGCGCTCGCGGCGCATGGGGCGGGAACGACGATGGCGCTCGCCTCGGACATCGCGGAGAACTTCAGCGTCGATCCGAACACCGCCAAGGTGACCTGGGCGCTGAGCGCGCTGCTGTTCGGGCTGTCGCTGTTCGCAGCCGCGGCAATGGCGCTCTCGACCACCGTCCTCGCACTGCAGACGCGCGCGCTTCCCGCGTGGCTCGCCTGGACCGGCGCGCTCGCGACGGTCGCGGGCATCTTCACGATCGTGTGGCCGCCGCTCTCGGCAATCGTGCTGCTGTGGATCGCCGCGCTCAGCGCGTGGATGCTGCGCCCGGCGCCGACAGCGATCCCCGTCGCCGCGACCTAGGACTGAGGGGAGGCGACGTCGCTCAGGTCGGTGCGCTCGACCTGCTTGGTCTCGTAGACCTCGAGCACGTCGCCTTCCTTCACGTCGTTGAAGTTCTCGAGCAGGATGCCACACTCGAACCCTTCCTGCACCTCACGCACGTCGTCCTTCACACGGCGCAGCGACGCGATCGTCGTCTCGTAGATCACGGTGCCGTCACGGACGATGCGGACGCGCGCGCCGCGGCGCACCACGCCGGTCGTGACCATGCAGCCGGCGATCGTGCCAAGACGCGAGGCGCGGAAGGTCGCGCGCACCTCGGCCTCGCCGAGCGTCTCTTCCGTCTCGATCGGCCTGAGCATGCCGACGAGTGCCTGCTGGATGTCCTCGGTCAGCTGGTAGATGACGCGGTAGGTGCGGATCTCGATCCCGTTGCGCTCGGCGAGCGCACGCGCTTCGGCACTCGGGCGCACGTTGAAGCCGACGATCAGGGCGCCCGCGGGAATCGCGAGGTTGACGTCGTTCTCGGTGATGCCGCCGACGCCTTGATGGATGACGTTCACGCGCACCTCGGCGTGCTGAATCTTCTGCAGCTCCGACACCGCAGCCTCGACGGAACCGCCGACGTCTCCCTTGAGGATCAGGTTCAGCTCCTGCACGGCGCCTTCCTGCATTTGCGCGAACAGCGACTCGAGCGAGACGCCGGCAGCCGCTGAACGCTGCGCGAGCTGCTCGCGGCGCACGCGCTCCGAGCGGCCGTGCGCGAGCTCGCGCGCGCGGCGCTCGTTCTCGACGACACGGGCCATCTCGCCGGCCTGCGGCGGCTTGTCGAAGCCGAGGATCTCCACCGGCATACCCGGCGTCGCCTCCTTGATCTTCTCGCCCCGGAAGTCGTTCAGCGCGCGCACGCGCGCCCACGCGTCGCCGGCGACGACCGCGTCCCCGATGCGCAGCGTCCCGCGCTGCACGAGCATCGTGGTCACGGCTCCTCGGCCCGGGTCGAGGCGCGATTCGATGATCGGGCCCGATGCCGCAGCGCTCGGGTTGGCCTTCAGCTCGAGCTCGGCGTCCGCGACGAGCAGCACCTTCTCGAGCAGTTCGTCGAGGCCCTGGCGCGTCTTCGCCGAGACTTCGGCGAACTGCGTCGTTCCGCCCCAGTCCTCGGGCTGGAGTCCTTCGGAGGCGAGGTCGCCGCGCACGCGATTCGGGTCCGCGTCGGGGAGGTCGACCTTGTTGACCGCGACGACGATCGGCACGGCGGCCGCGCGTGCATGCGAGATCGACTCGCGCGTCTGCGGCATCACGCCGTCGTCCGCGGCGACGACGAGCACGGCGATGTCGGTGACCTTCGCGCCGCGTGCGCGCATCGCGGTGAATGCCTCATGACCCGGCGTGTCGAGGAACGTGATCTTTCGGCCGTCCCGCTGCACCTGGTACGCCCCGATGTGCTGCGTGATCCCGCCGGCCTCCGTCTCGACGACGGCCGTCTGCCGGATCGCGTCGAGCAGGCTCGTCTTGCCGTGGTCGACGTGTCCCATGATCGTGACGACCGGCGGGCGGTCGACGAGGTCCTCGGCGGCGTCCTCGAACACCTCCGGCTCGTCCTCCTCCTCGCCTACGTGCCTGATCGTCACCTCGCGCTTCAGCTCGGCGGCGATCACCTCGACCTCGTCGTCCGTGAGCGACTGCGGCGCGGTCTTCGGCGTGCCCAGGCCCATCAGGATCTTGATCAGCTCGGAGACTCCGACGCCGAGCGCCTGCGAATAGTCGCGGACGGTGATCCCGGACTGGACCGTCACGGGACCGGTCGGCGGCGGCGTAGCCTGCTTGGGTGCGCGGGGCTCCGCGCGCTCGCGCGCCTGGCGTGCGTCGGGGCGCTGCGGGCGGCTGGCGCCGCTGTCGATGACGACGCGGCGCTTGCCGCGCGCGCCACCGGCGCCGCGGGGTCTAATCGGTCTGTTGGGGCGTGGTGGCATGTGATTCCAGTTTCGTGGGAAATTCAGCGGTCAGTGTAGAGGGACACCAGTTCCCTCGGAACCTGGACGGTCTGCTTGAGGACGCGGTTGAATGCGCGCCGGGCCTGCGCCCGCTCGAAGCACTGCAAACGGCGGCAGGTGTATGCGCCTCGTCCGGGCATCGTGCGCCCCGGCGCGAGGACGCCGTCGACCGCTGCGAAGCGCATGAGCTCCGACTGGGGCGCTCGGCGCCCGCAACCCGCGCAGCTTCGCGTCGGCCCGGCCGTCACGCAGTGGCGTCTCGCTCCTCGGTCTGAGCCTCGGCGGCACCGACCTCAGCCGGGTCGATAACGGCCTCGGGCGCCTCGTCCTCGAGGACGGGCGTCGGAACCTCGGTTTCGTAGGGCTTGGTCGGCTGAGGCTCGACAGGCTCGTCCTCGCTTTGCTCCGCGACGGGATCGACCTGGCCGATGCCCGGCTCGCCCACGTCCTCGACCGCCGACGGCTCGCCGCCGTCGGTCTCCGCGGACTCAGCCTCGGCGGCGCTTGCCGCCTCGGTGACCGGCGAGATGCTGCCCGGGGCGTATTCGCCCGTCTCGGACTCGATCTTGGCGAGTTCCTGGTGGGCCGGGACGCCGCAGAAGCGGGACCCCGGAAGCGTCGCGTTCGGACAGCGCTTGCCGTTCGCCAGCACCGCCGCGCAGCGGCCGCTGAAGTCGACGTCGTCGCCGCCGCCGCCGAAGGCCGCGTCGGCCTCCTGCTGCGCGAACTCGGAGTCGCTGACGATGTCGATCTTCCAGCCCGTGAGACGAGCCGCGAGACGCGCGTTCATCCCCTCCTTGCCGATGGCCAGTGCAAGCTGGTCGTCCGGGACGACCACCGTTGCGTCTCGACCCTCGTCGTCGAGGTACACCTCGCGCACACGGGCGGGCGAGAGCGCCTTGGCGACGAACCGTGCCGGCTCCGTGTTCCAGGGGATGATGTCGATCTTCTCGCCGCGCAGCTCCGACACGACCATGCGGACGCGCGAGCCGCGGGGCCCGACGCACGCGCCGACGGGGTCGACGCCCTGGGCGTGCGACTCGACGGCGATCTTCGAGCGGTAGCCCGGCTCGCGGGCGACACCGCGAATCTCGACGAGCCCGTCGGCGATCTCCGGCACCTCGAGCTCGAACAGCGTCTTGATCAGCTCCGGATCGCGGCGGGAGAGGATCACCTGCGGCCCCTTCGTCCCGCTCCGCACCTCGGTGATGACCGCCTTGATGCGCGAGCCCTGTTCGTACCGCTCGCCGTCCACCTGCTCGGAGCGGGGCAGGAGCGCCTCGACCTTGCCCAGGTCGACGAGCACGTTGTTGCGGTCGCCCGCCTGCTGGACGATGCCGGTCACGACCTCGGTGACGCGGTCGATGTACTCGTCATACATCATCTCGCGCTCCGCCTCGCGGATCCGCTGCAGGATGACCTGCTTGGCGGTCTGCGCAGCGATGCGGCCGAAGTTCTCGGGCGTGACGTCCTGCCGGCGCATCAGCTCCGGCGGCACTTCGGCCCAGTCGAGGTCGAGGTCGTCGTCGGAGAGCAGCGTGTGGTTCTTCTCGCCGGTCTCTTCCTCGAGCCGCTCGAGCTCTTCGATCGCGCGCTCGCGGGCTTCCTCGAGCAGTCGCGCCTCGAGATCCTGCGGGATCTCGATCGAATAGACACGGAAGTCGCCGTCGTCGTCGAGCTCGACCGTCGCGTGCCGCGTCGCGCCGGGCGTTTTCTTGTACGCGGCGAGGAGCGCATCCTCGAGCGCGTGGATGAGTGTGTCGCCGTCGATGCCCTTCTCGCGTTCGATCGTGCGAACCGCCTCGATGATCTCCCTCGACATCTCCTACTTCCCTTCGTCGATCAAGTTGCCCCGGACGATCGCCTCGTACGGGATGTGCACGGACTCGTTGTCCGTCCGGACGATGACCTCGCGCTCACCGGCGTCGACGACCTCGCCGCGGAGGCGCTTGCGCCCCTCCGTGCGGAGGGCGACGCGGCGGCCGAGAGCATTGCGAAAGTGCTGCTGCTTGCGAAGCGGCCGCTCCAGACCCGGCGAGGAGACCTCGACCCCGTACTCGCGAAGGTATTCGCGCAGCACGTTCGTCACACGCTCGCAGAGCGCGTGGTCGACTCCCTGCGGATGATCCACGAACACGGTGAACCGCTCCGGGCCGGTGAGCTCGACTGCGAGCACTTCCGTCCCCGGAAGGGCGCCTTCCACCTTGCGTGCGATCTCCCGCGTCAGCTCTCTCTCCTTGTCGTGCGTTGCTGCCAAAAGTTCTCTCTTGTCATAAAAAATGGGCCCGCAGGGCCCATTTCGAAACTGCCGAAATGTGGTCAGCCGCCAGTGTAGCACCGTCAGTCGAGCATGTTCGTCACCGGCCCGTCGTTGACGAGCTCCACGGCCATGCGGGCGCCGAAGACGCCTTGCTCCACCGGGACGCCGAGCGCACGCAGCTCCGCCGAGAAGACCTCGTACAGCCGTCCCGCCGGCTCAGGTGGCGCCGCGGGCAAGAACGACGGACGGTTGCCTTTCGTGGTGTCGGCTGAACGATAGACGCGACCCGGGGCGGCTGCCGATGCCCCTCGTACGGATCGGAGAAGACATGCGGGTAGACGGGTACGTGCGGGTCAGCGTCCGTCCGAGACGGCCCTTCGCCGTCCGCGCCGGTTCCTAGACTTGCCGCGTGGCGGGGAGAACGCAGGAGGCTCTGTACTCAGAGATCGCGCTCGAACTATCGTGGTCGGAGGCGGAGTTGCCTCAGGTCGCGCGGACTAAGCACGTCCACGCGCTGCATCCGTACCTCGGCAAGTTCATTCCACAACTGGTCGACGTCTTCCTCCGTCGCCATTTTCAGCCCGGCGATTGTGTGTACGACCCGTTCGCCGGATCAGGCACGACGCTCGTCGAGGCGAACGCATACGGCGTTCACTCGATCGGATGCGACATTTCGGTGTTCAACTGTCTTCTCGCCCGTGTGAAGACGAACTCCTATCCCCTTGGCAGTCTCGAACTTGCGCTCCGCAGCACACTTGAACAAGCACGGCAGACTGCCGAGATCGTTGACGTTAAGGATGCCTCAAAGTGGCTTCGGAAGTGGTATGCGCCGCCGGCGCTTCGCGAGCTGCTTGCCTACGAGTGCGTAGCCTCAGAATCACTCGAAGATCCAATGTGGGACGTCGCGCGCGTGACGTTGTCGCGCGCGGCACGATCGGCACGGCGCACGACCCACTTCGACCTCGACTTCCCTCGCGCCCCCGTCAAAGGCCCATACTGGTGCTACAAGCACCGGCGGACATGTGCGCCTGTTCAAGAGGCGGCGAAGTTTTTGAGGAGGTACACCGCCGACACCGTCCGCCGCATTCGCGATTTCGCTGCCGTGCGAACGACGGCCGACGTGACGGCGATACATGCCGATGCTCGATTCGCGGAGCTGCCATGCGAGATCGACGGGATCATCACATCGCCCCCATATCCCGGCCTGATCGACTACCACGAACAACACCGCTACGCCTATGAGCTACTTCGGCTTCCGGATCTCCGAACGGAAGAGATCGGAGCCGCCGAGTTTGGGGTGAGCCGTCGCGCACTCGACGCATACATTGACGGGATCGCGGCTGCGTTCAGGAATGCGCACCGGTTCATGACGGCACAGGCTCCCGTTGTCATCGTCGTCAATGACAGCCGGAATCTGTATCCGACGATTCTCGAAAGGGCCGGACTCTCGCTTGAAGAGCGCCTGACACGACATGTCAATCGTCGCACCGGACGCCGCGCAGGCGAGTTCTTCGAGGACGTCCTGGTCTGCCGTTCCAACTCGTAGACGCGTTCCATGGATGACCAACCTCAGGAGCGCGTACGAGCCCTTCTGCGAGGCTTCATGGGTTCGTGGATCCAAGGGCAATACGACGAGATCCGCAAGATCGAGGAAGAGGGGATCTCTCCGAAGGGACGACTTGCGCCTTTTCACGATGCTCTTGTACCCGGCATCCGCGGCCTTGGTGAGCGCGGCTTCTCAACTGCTCTCGGCAATCTGCATGAACGCATTGCCTTAGAAGTTGGAACGCCGGTTCACGAAGAGACGAGGCGCGCGCTCGATCTTCGCGGAAATCTTCCTGTTCTGGCGCGCGAGTTCATCACGCAGCGGATCGACCAGCTTGAGGCTGGCGAAGCGGAACCTGACCACAACTACGAACGCCAGCAGCTAATCGAGTCATTCGGAGGAGAAGTCGCCGGAAGGACGCGGATCGACCTCTACGTGAAGACGCACGACGGAGACGAGCATTACTTCGAGATGAAGAGTGCAAAACCCAACAAGGGCCAATGCCGAGAGATGAAGCAGCGCCTACTGACCGTTCTAGGCGTTCGACGGAACCCCAATGTCCACGTCTGGTGGGGTGTTCCCTACAACCCGTATGCCTCCCTGGCGGCCTATGACCACCCTTACCCAAAGCCCTTCTTCGATTTCGCGAACGAAGTGAGGTTTGGCGCTGAGTTCTGGAACTTCATCGGCGCCGACGACGGCACATACAACGTCTTGCTCGACCTTTATCGGGAGGTCGGCGTCGAATACGCGGAGCAACTCGACGCGCTTCGAGAGGCGCTTGCCGGGCGCGCGGTCTAATCGCTTCGGGCAAGCGCTAACGGCAGCCGCGCGCATCTACTGGGCGTCCGATGCAACCGCGCGCTCTGTCGGGCCTTAGCCTCCTGCGGCCCGCGACGCTGGAACAAGTCGTAGCCGCGCTCATCGAACCACGCGCTGATCTCGTCGATCCGCTGCTTGTCGTCGCCGGTACTCACGACCCGAGTTTACCGTCGCGTCGCGTCCTACCCGATGGGCGACGCCCGCTTGTTGCGGCCGATACGGTACTGAGCGTCGCCGAGCAGAACGCGTAGGAGACGCGCTCGCGTCACGCGACGGCCCTGACGGAGGTGTCGGTCCCTTCAATCGCCTTCGGCCGTTTAGGCGTCGAGGACAATCGTGACCGGGCCGTCGTTGACGAGTTCGACCATCATCCGCTCCCCGAAGACTCCGGTCTCGACCGTAACACCCAAAGAGCGAAGCCCTTCGCAAAAAGACTCGTAGAGTGGCGCGGCGGCGCCGGGCCGCGCAGCTCCCGAGAAGCTCGGCCGAGTTCCCTTCTGGCGTTTGCTATCGGCGATCAGCGTGAACTGCGAGACGACGAGCGCAGCTCCACCGGTGTCGAGCAGCGAACGATCGAACCTCCCGGAGTCGTCCTCGAAGATCCGCAGCTTGGCGACCTTGGCCGCCAGCCCGCGCGCGACCGGCTCGTCGTCCCCTTCCGCCACGCCCAGCAGGATCAGCAGCCCCGGGCCGATCGAGCCGCCGGGGCTCGAGCTCGCCCTGGAGACGCGCTGGACGACCGCTCTCACGGGCTCGAGGGGCTACGCAGCTGCCAGCGCAGCCGCCGGAACCTCCGCACGACTCCGCGCGACGGAGCGTGCCAGCTGCTTTGCGTCGTGCCCGGCCGCACGAAGCGCCCCGCCGAGCACGATTCGATAGCCCACGAAATGCAGGCCGGGCGCCTTCGGGTGCGCCTCGGCTCCGTGCACCAGCGGCTCGCCGTATTTGTCGAGCACGCCCAGGTGACCGACCAGCCCCTCGAGGCCCGTCCGAAACCCGGTCGCGGCCAGGACAGTGTCCGCGGCGACCCGCGAGCCGTCGGTGAGCACCACGTACGCCCCGTCGAGGCGCTCGATCGGGGCAACGACCTTCACCCGGCCGTTCCGGACGGCTTCCACGATTCCGACGTCCAGGATCGGAACGACGCGACGGCGCACGAAGTCGAAGTACGGATGCTCAGGGGCCGGCAGACCGTGCGGTGCGAGATCGGGAATCGAAACGCGACGGATCGTGAGCGCGATCCGGTCGACGGCGCGCGGCGGCAGGTGGGCGGTCGCGATCCCGAGCACCTGGCTCGGAAACCCGAGCGTGTCGCGACGGACGATGCTCGGCGGCGTTCGCACCGAGAGCCGGACATCGGCGGCGCCGCCGTCCGCCAGGTCGACGGCGATCTCCGCGCCGGAGTTCCCGGATCCGACGACCACGACGCGGCGGCTGCGGAAGGGCACCGGATTGCGGTAGCTCGCGGAGTGCACGATGTCTCCGTCGAGCTCGCCCGGCCAAGACGGGACGAAGGGGACGTTGCTGTGTCCCGTCGCGATCACGACGCGCGGAGCGTCGAAAGCGCCGTTCGACGTGCCGAGCGCCCAGCCCGCGTCGTCGCGACCGATCGTCTGGACGTCGACGCCTGTGCGCACGTCGATCGCGTGGCGCGCCGCGTATCGTCCCAGGTACTCGACAACGCTGTCACGAGAAGGCCATTTCCCGAACGATCGTGGGATTCGATATCCCGGTAGGCCGGACAGCCAGCGCACCGTATGCAGCTGAAGCCGGTCGTACCGGCTTCGCCACGAAGCTCCGATCTCGCCGCGCTCGAGCACCACGACCTGTTCGCCGGCGCGCTGCAACATCGCCGCGGCCGCGAGACCGGCCGGCCCCGCGCCGATGACGATCGTCGTCATTCGGGCGTCATACACCCGGACGCGGCGTCAGTTCAAGTCGCGGATTCGGGACTCGTAGTCGTTCGTGCCCGGACGCATGGCGTTGGCGAGCTTGTACTGGCCGTTCGCCTCCCTGGCACGGCCCTGCTTCTCGAGGCAGCGGCCGAGCGCGTAGTGCGCGTAGTCGTCGGTCGGGGCGAGCTCGAGCATCGCTCGAAACTCGCTCTCGGCCTCCTCGTAGCGCCGGATGCGGAAATACGCGATCCCGAGCGCCTCGCGGATCGAGGCCTTATCGGGCGCGCGCCGCTTCGCCTTCTCGAGCGCGACGGTGGCCTGGGCCGCCCGGCCGCCCCTCAAATGCTCGCGTCCCTGCTGGAAAAGGTCGTAGATCTCGTGCTCGCTCATGGTGCACTCACGGTAGCCGGTCGGGCTCGCCGCGCCGAGGGAAATGCGCCCGCTCAGGGGAGGTAGCGGAAGTTCTCCAGCACGAGGTCAGCCGGCGCCGTCAGGTCGCGGCTGCCGCCGATCAGCACGGCCCGAACCTCCGCGCCTGCATCGATCGCCCTTTGGTACGCGGCGCCCAACTCGAACGGCGGGCCGGGCAGGCCTTCGAGCTCGCGGACGAGAGCTTCCGCGAAGCCCCACAGCGGCGCCGGGGTGAACTCACGGGCCGGATCCTCGACGACCACCCGGACGACACGATCGTCACGGACGTCGATCGTGAGCTTGCCCCCGCTCCGCGGCTGCCCGCGGCGGACGCCGATTGCGCCGGGCGCGCCGCTCGCCTCCCACGCGCGCCGGAAGTGGGCGAGTGCGCCCGGATCGAACAGCGTGTCGGCCGCAACGACGATCGCCGGCGCCTCCGCGCCGTCCTCCAGAGCGCGCCGGACTGCGTCCGCCGAGCCGTCCGGCCGAGGCTGGCGCACATAGCGGAGCTCGACGCCGAACGCGCCGCCGTCGCCCAGCAGCTCTTCGACCTGCTCGGCAAGGTGACCCGTCACGATGGTGACCGGACCGCAGCCGGCTTCGTGCAGCTCGCGGACGACGTGCGCGATCACGGGCCGTCCGTCGATCGGCAGGATCGGCTTTGCCCAGCGGTCGGTGAACGGACGCATGCGCGTCCCCTCGCCGGCGGCCATCACGATCGCGTGCACGTACCTTCAGCCCGCGAAGCCGAGAGACCGGAGCGACACCAAACCGCGTGCTCGGCGCAGCGCCCCGACACGGGCCCGGATCTGCGCCTGCAGATCCGCGAGCTCGACGCGCGCAGAGCGCGCGGCAGCCTCTGCACCGTCCGGCGGGCCGTAGCGCGCCTCGGCGAGGGCGCGCGCGAACGGCCCCGCGTCGACCTCGAGCCGCTCGCGCAGCTCGCGCGCCAGCTCCGCGGGTGCGGTGCTGGGCGCGATCCGGACGCCCTGGTCGGCAAGGAAGTCGACGAGCTCGCCCCGGCAGGCCGAAGCGACGCGGCGCGGGTCACCGGTCGCGTAGCGGACACGGCGGCGTGCGGTCTTGGCGAGCGCCACGAGCAGCACCACGCAGGCGAGCGCGAGGATGATCAGCTTGCCGAGGCTGCCGCCGCGGCGTGCCGCGCCGCCGGAGGACGTGCCCCCCGCGCGGCGGGGGTCTGCCGCGGAGACGCTGCCGCCGAGGGTGTCGCGGTCGCTCCCATGGTGCCTTTGGGTGTACTGCTTGAGAATCCTCGCCGCGGCGCCGCGGATCAGCAGCTCGGTGAACGACGCGTCGAACGTGGGCGAGGATGCGGAGTACCGTGCGCTCAGCGAGCCCCGACCCGGCGTGGGATCGAACGGTAGCCAGCCGAAGCCGCGGAACCAGACCTCGACCCAGGCGTGCGCGTCGTGATCGGTCACGGTCCACGTACCGGAGTCCGGGTCGTACTTCCCGCTCGTGAAGCCTTCGGCGACGCGCGTCGGAATCCCGAGGTAACGGAGCAGCAACGCCATTGCACCGGCGAAGTGCTGGCAGTAGCCGCGCTTGGTGTCGAGCGCGAACCCGACCAGCGGCTCGGTCGTCCGAACCTTCGGCTGCTGGTCATACGTGAAGCCGCCCGTGCGGCGCAGCCAAGTCTCGACCGCCACGACCGCCCCGTACGGACTGCGCGCCCGGCCGATGACCTTGAGCCCCCGCTCGTAGAAGGGACGATAGGTCGCGAAGTAGTTGGCGAACGGCGGGTAGGTGAGGAGACGCGTCATCGCCGCGTCGCGGTTCGGGCTTCCGAACGCGGGCGTGCTGATGCCCGGAACGACGGCGAGGTACGGGGCGATCTCGGAGGGGTAGATCGCCCGCGAGCGCGCGAGCACCGCCGGCGGCGGGTCGGGGAGGTAGCTCCACGCCTCGTACTTCAGGTTGCGGTGCAGGCCACCGCGTACGACGACTGCGCCGTTGTTCGCGAATGCCGCATCGTGAAAGTCGAGCCCGAACGCGACCGGGATACTCGGTGCGACCACGTGGTCGTCGGAGAAGGCCTCGACCTCGAACTCTGCCGGCTTCCAGTTCGCGGCGTCGTAGGCCGAGGTCGGCGCCAGCGGGTCGCCCGCCACGATCGAGTTCTTGCCGTCGAAGAACTCAGGCGTGAGGGGACGCAGGTGCTCCACCCAACGTCCGCCGGTGTACTCGTCGAGTGTCGTCGCGCGCCAGTACACGGAGCGCGGCGGCGCCTTGACCTTCAGCACCGTCGTGACCTTGCGGGGGAACTTGAACCCCTCGTACTGCGCGTCCCACACATAGCGGACGCCGACGGCCTTGTCCGGCCGCGTGTAGGGGTCCCAGTGCTGCCAGTCGAGGAACGCGCTCTTCGCCACCGCCGGCTGGGTCGACGCAGCGAACGCCACGAGGACGAGTGCAGCCCCGGCCGCGGCCGCGCGGACGAGCGTGCGGCCGGCATCGGCGCGGAAGCCCGCCAGGAGGAGCAGAGCGCAGGCGAGGATCACGGTCCCGCGTGCGAGGTCGCGACCGTTCGGGAGCAGGGTCGCCGGCCAGCCCGCGCCGACGAGCAGCACGAGCACGCACGCCAGCGGACGGCGCGCCGCGGCTGCAAGGGCAAGCGCCGCCGCGAAGGCGAATCCCGCCAGCAGCAGGACCTCGTGCATCTCAGGATGGAAGTACGGGTCGAACGGCAGGCGGACGTCGTAGAAGTCGAGAACGCCGTTGCCGATCCTCGACGTGAGCGGCCCGAAGAAGTCGTGCCGCTCGTCCCAGGGCCGCGCGTCCCACGGAGCCGTGCGTACGGCGACCCAGCAGGCTGCGAGCGCGGCGGCGGCCAGCAGAACGAGCTGGTGCCGCCGGCGCGCCGCGAGTAGAGGCACGAGCGCCAGTCCTACGAGCAGGAGCGCCCGGCCGCCCTCCCGCTGGGGCTGCTCGAGGCGCAGCCAGTTCTGCACGATCACGAACGCCGGGATCGCCACCAGAAGCGCCCTACGCATGGGCTGCCTCCGCGAAGCTCTCCGCGCCGAGCACGCGCGCCAGCTCGTCGCCGCGGCGCAGGACCGCGACCGCGACACCTGCGGCCTGCAGGCGGAGCAGCGCGGGCTCGGCGCGCGCGCGTCCGCTCCAACTCGCCGCATCGACGAACACGACACCGGTGCTGCGGTGCGCCGAGGCACGCTGCACGAGCCGCTCGACGAGCCCGGCGGCCAGCCGCGGCGTCACGATGACGAGGTCGACCGCGAGCCCGGCCGGGTTGCGGTCGCCACCGAGCAGCCGCTCGGCCGGCTGGTCGCCGTCCGCCTCGACCGCGGCGAGCAGCTCGAGCGCGCGCCGCCAGTCTCCCTCGGCGTGCACGCGCTGCACGAGCTGTTCTTTGGTGCCGATCACGAGCGCCGCCCGGCGCCCTCGCCGCGCGTATGCCTGGAGGATCGAACCGGCGGCGCGTACCGCAACGTCGAAGCTCTCTCCGACCACGCTGCGCGCGTGCGCGTCGAGAACGACGGCGAGCTCGTCGCGCGGCGAATCTTCGAGCTCCTTCACCATCAGCCGCGCGCGCCGGGCCGTGGACCGCCAATGCACCTTCCTGAGCGAGTCGCCCTCGACGTACTCGCGGACGCTGTGGACGTCGAAGCCCGACGGACGCTGCAACAGCAGCCGTCGACCTTCACCGGCATGCGCCCCCGCCTCGGAGAACAGCCGGTCGAGCTCGACGAGCCGCGGATAGACGACGAGCGCCGGCTGACGACCGAGCGGAAGCTCGATCCGCTCGAGCCCGAATGGATCCTCGACGACGGCGACCGCGTCGATCCGGTAGCGCCCCCTCGGCACCTCCGGAAACACGTACCGCGCCCACAGGTGATTGCCCTCCCGCTGCAGCGGTGTGCGCCTCCGGCCCAGCTTCGCGTACTGCTCGACGAGCGTGATCCCCGCCGGCGCGAGCGGCGACTCCAGCTCGAGGTCGAGGCCGACGTGAACGTCGTCACCCTCGAACGCCTCCGCCCGGAGCGAGCGCCGAAGCTCCACCGGGCGGGCGGTCAACCGGACCGCCAGCCACCCGAGCAGGACGGCGAGCAGCAACCCGACTGCGACCGGGTAGAGCGGCCGCGAGCCGAACGCCCAGGCGGCGAGGTACGTGAGGACGCCGAGTGCGAGCGCGGAGCGTCCGCGCGCAGTCATACCGGAACTGGTGTCTTCTCGACCGCTTCCCGGATCAGGTCTTCGGGCGTGAGGCCGGCGGAGCGCGCCTCCGGGGCGAGGATCAACCGGTGCGCGAGCACGGGCTCGGCGACGGCCTTGACGTCGTCGGGCGACACGAACTCGCGACCGCCCGCGAGAGCGCGCGCCTTCGCGACGCGGAGCAGCGCGATCCCCGCACGGGGCGACGCACCGAGATAGAGGCGCGGGTCGGCCCTCGTGTGCCGGACCAACGCGACGACATAGCGATTGAGGGACTCCTCGACGAAGACCAACGTCGCCTCCTCGATCACGGCCAGCATCTCCGCGCCGGTGCAGACCGGCTGAAGGCTCTCGAGCGGTGGATCGGACGTCTGCTCGGCGAGCATCTTCGCCTCGTCGGCAAGCTGCGGGTAGCCGAGCGAGATGCGCATCGTGAAGCGGTCGAGTTGCGCCTCCGGCAACGGGTACGTCCCCTCATATTCGATCGGGTTCTGCGTCGCCATGACCATGAACGGGCGCTCGAGCCCGTACGTGACGCCGTCAATCGTCACCTGCGACTCCTGCATGCACTCGAGCAGCGCGGACTGCGTCTTCGGCGACGCGCGGTTGATCTCGTCGACGAGCAGCAGGTTCGCGAAGACCGGTCCGGCGCGGAACTCGAATTCGTTCGTCCGCTGATCGAAGACGTTCACGCCGGTCACGTCCGACGGCAACAGGTCGGGGGTGAACTGGAGCCGTGAGAACGAGCAGTCCAGCGATCGCGCGAGCGCCTTCGCGAGCATCGTCTTCCCCACTCCCGGGAAGTCCTCGATGATCAGGTGTCCCTCGCTGACGAGAGAGAGCACGACGAGCCGCAGCGTCTCGGCGTCGGCGTGCACCACGTGCGCGACGTTTTCGACGACGGAGCCGATCGTCCGCGCCGCCGCCTCCCTGTCGACGGGCCTAGGGCTCGCGTCCATCCAGGAGTTCCGCCGCCGCGTCGAGGACGGCGGCCGCGATCCGCGCCTTCGGAGCCTTGGCGATCCGGCGCTCGCCGTTCCTCGTGATCAGTACCACCTCGTTGTCATTCGTGTCGAAGCCCACGTCGGTTCTGGATACGTCGTTGTAGACGACGAGGTCCACGTTCTTGTCAGTGAGCATCGCCCGTTTGCGCTCCAGGCCTCCAGGACCGAGCTCGGCGCCGAAGGCGACGAGCACCTGCCCGTTCGTCCGGCGCCCGGCGAGCGTGCGCACGATGTCGACGGTCGGCGCCAACTGGACGTTCCAGGGGTCGGCAGCCTTGGCGCGCTTGAACGTCATTTGCTCGGTCGGCTTGTAGTCCGACACGGCTGCAGCCATCAGGACGAGGTCGGCGTCCGCATTGGCGAGGGCGGCGTCGAGCATTGCGTCCGCGGTCGGCGTCTCGACTACCTTGACGCCGAGGGGCGGCGCGACGGCGAGGTTCGCGGCGAGCAACGTCACGTCACCGCCGCGGCGCCGCGCCTCCTCGGCGAGCGCCACGCCCATGCGCCCGGACGAGCGGTTGCCGACGTACCGCACCGCGTCGAGCGGCTCGCGAGTCCCACCGGCGGAGACGAGCACCTTCTTCCCTGCGAGCTGCGGCGGCGCGAGCAGCTGGGTCGCGCGCCGATGGATCTCTTCCGGCTCGCTCATCCGCCCCACTCCGGTTTCGCCCTCCGCGAGCTCACCTTCCTCCGGCCCGATCAGGTCGACGCCCCGCTCCTGCAGCGTGAGCACGTTCGCCGCCGTCGCGGGGTGCATCCACATCCGCGCGTTCATCGCCGGCGCGACGAGGATCGGACCCCGATGCGCGAGCGCCGCCTCGGTGAGGACGTTGTCCGCGCTTCCTCGCGCCAGCTTCTCGAGCGTGTTCGCCGTGCACGGTGCGACGACGAGCAGGTCGGCGCGCTGGAGATGCGGATACGGGTCGTCGCTCTCGGGCCTTCGGGCGAGGGCGAAAAAGGTCTTGCGCGTGACGAACTCCTCGGCGCCCCGCGTCGGAATCGGCACGACCTCATGGCCGTCGCGGACGAGGAGCCGGATCAGCTCGCAGGCCTTGTAGGCGGCTATCCCGCCGGTGATCCCGACCAGAATCTTGGCCATGGGCGAATTCTGCCCCTAATCCGGCAGCGTCGGCGGCGCGGCTTCGCCGCGCCGTTCACCCGCCCTGGCCGAAGCCTGCTACCTCCCAAGCGCGCAAAAGACGTCCGATTTCCCCTCGGCCGAAGTGCTTGCACTTCGGCCGGTGACTAGCGCTTCTGGTAGGCGTACTTCAGCTTGCCGCTGGAGATTTCCTCCAGCGCCATGGTCAAGTAGTTCTTGGAGCGGGACTCGACCAGCGGGGGCGGAAAGTCGTCGAACGTGCCCTCGCCGAGCTGGTGGTGGTAGTTGTTGATCTGGCGAGCCCGCTTGGCCGCCACGATGACCAGCGCGTAGCGCGAGTCGACGTGGTCCATGAGCTCATCGATACGGGGATGGATCACCCGGTCATCGTAGCTGCAGCGTGGAGCGCCCGTTCGACGATGGCCGCGAGCTCGTCCGATGCCCGGTCGAGGTCGTCGTTCGCGACCACGTGATCGAAGCGTCCTGCGACCTCCAACTGCTCACGGGCGACACGTAGACGTTCCTCGATCTCGTCGGGATTCTCGGTCGCCCTGCCGCGCAGGCGACGCTCGAGCTCTGGAAGGGGAGCCGTGACGAAGACCGTGACGGCGCCCGGGACGCGCTCGGCGACGCGGAGCGCGCCCTCGGTCTCCAGCTCGAGCAGCGCGACGTTGCCCGCGGCTCCGATCCGGTCGATCTCCGCGAGGAGCGTTCCGGAGCGCTGCCCCCAGGGAAAGACGTGGTACTCGAGGAACGCGTCCTCGCCGAGTCGCCGATCGAACTCGGCGTCGTCGATGAAGTAGTAGTGGACGCCTTCGGTCTCGCCCGGCCGTTGTTTCCGCGTCGTCGCCGAGACGGCGAGCTCGAGCTGCGGGAACTGCGCGAGCATGCGCTTGATAAGCGTCCCCTTGCCGGCACCGGACTGCCCGGTGACGACGAAGACCGGCAGCTCGCCGCGGCTAGTGGCGTTCGAAGAGGCCAACCAGCTCCGCGCGCTGCCGGTCCGAGAGGCCGCCGACGGTCTTCGACTGGCTGATGCGGCACTGGTTGAGGAAGCGTGCCGCCTTCACGCGCCCGAATTTCGGGACCGCCATCAGGATGTCGAACACCTTCGCGGTCTCGACGTAATCGGGCGGGCTGCTCAGGATCTGTTGCACCCTCACGCGTCCGTCTTTCAAGTCCTTCTTGAGCTTGGCCCTCCGCACCCGAATGTCGTTTGCCCGCTTCAGCGCCTCCATCCGTTGATCGCGCGACCGGGCGGGTGCCTGAGCCTTGGTCTCCGCGGGGGTCATGAGCGGGTGAGTCTAACAGCGTCCCGCGCGGCTGCAACGATGTGCGCTTTCGTCTACAGAGTGGACAACAGACGTGTCACTTGAACGGGCGACTGGGCGTCATGCGCGCATGCAAACGCGTCGTCTGCGCTGGCAAAACCGCACGACGACGCTTCGGCTGCAAGTTCTGCGCGCACACGCCCCGGTGCATTCGGATCTGCGAACAACACCGTGCCGAGCGCGACGTCGCGTGCACCGCACGCGATGAACTCGAGCACGTCGCGTCCGTTCATGACACCGCCCATTCCGACGATCGGCAACGCTGTTGCGCGCCAGCACGCGTGCACCGCGGCGAGTGCGATCGGTTTCAGCGCGGGTCCCGAGTAGCCGCCGACTGCGCGGCCGAGAATCGGTGCGAGCGTGTGCTCGTCGAGTGCGAGCGCACGAATCGTGTTCACGAGCGAGAGGCCGTCGGCGCCGGCGGCCTGCACGGCCTTGGCCGATTCGGCGATGTTCCAGTTGGCCGGAGAAAGCTTGGCGTAGAGCGGTTTGCCCGTCGCTGCGCGACAGGCTAGGACGATCGCCTCGGCCGTCTCGGGCGCCTCGTCCACGTTCGGGCAACTCAGGTTCAGCTCGAGTGCCTCGATCTCCGCGAACTCGTCCAGTGCCGAGCAGAGCTCGGCATAGTCGTGCGCGGCAAAGCCGCCGACGGAGACCCAGAGGGGGACCTCGAGCAGCGCGAGCCGCGGCAGCGACTCCGCGACAAAGCGGTCCCGGCCGGGGTTCGCGAGACCGATCGAGTTCAGCATCCCCGCATCTGTCTCCGCGATGCGCACGGCAGGGTTGCCCTCGCGCGGTGCCGGCGTGACGGTCTTCGTCACGAAGACGTCCAGCGCCCGCGCGGTGTCGGGCGCGGTGAGCCCGTCGAGACAGCCGCTCGCGTTGAGGAGTCGCACCTCAGCGAAGGTAGCAGCGCAACCGGCCGAGAGTCGTAACGCCCATCGCTCGTTTCTTCACGACACGGAAGGGGATTCCGTCACGACACGTCGCTGCGCGCGGTGCAACACGGGCCCCTCGACGCAGAGACGCTTCAACCCGCCGTCAATCTTGACGGCGCAGCCGTAGCACGCGCCGTAGCCGCAGGCCATCGGAGCTTCCCAGGCGAGTTGCGCGCCGGGTTCGAGCGCGCGCACCGCTTCGAGCATCGGCTCCGGCCCGCACGCGAGAACATCGTGGCCCTGCGGCAGCACCTCGGTCACGTATGTCGGCTCGAGCACGACCTCCGCATTCGGAACCAGCTCGGCCGCCTCTGCATGCCACGCCGAGCGGAAGCCGAGTAGCGCCCGTGGCTCGCCCAGACGCTCGGACAGGTACGGGAAGGGGGCCACGCCGATCCCGCCGCCGACGAGCAACGGCCGCTCGACGTCCAGCCGGAACCCGTTCCCCAGCGGGCCGAACACCTGCAGAAACTCGCCCACGCGCATCGCGCTGAGCGCGCGCGTCCCCGGTCCGATCGGGTCGATCAGAAATCCGAGCTCCCCAGCAGGTGCGAGGCAGAGCGACATCGGACGCGGCAGGAGCCGTCCAGGCGCCTCCAGCATGAAGAACTGCCCCGGCACCCCAGGGTCGAGGTCGCCTCGCCCGACACGAAGCAGCGTGTACGGGCCGACGGGCTCGTTTGCGAGAACATTAAGCGCTTCGCGCTTCAGCGTCGATCCGCTCCTGCAGCGACAGCGCGATCTCCGTGCGGGCGCTCGCGATCGCGTGCACCGCCGCCGCAGCTCCCGAAACCGTGGTGATGCAAGGCACGCGGTTGACGAGCGCAGCCTCGCGGATCGCGTATCCGTCGGTACGCGCGCCGCGGCCCTGCGGCGTGTTGATCACCAGGTCGCACCGGCCGCGCCGGACGAGATCGACCACCGTCGCGCCGAGACCTTCCTCGGTGACCTTGCGCACGCGCTCGATGTCGAGCCCGGCGGCCTCCAGCGTCGCGGCGGTGCCGTTCGTGGCGACGAGGCGGAAGCCGAGTCCGGCCAGCGCGGCGGCGACAGGCACGAGCGCAGGCTTGTCGATGTCCCGGACGGACAGGAACACCGTCCCCGTCGTCGGCAGGGGGCGGCCCGCCGCACGCTCCGCTTTCGCGAACGCCGTCGGAAGGTCGGCCGCGCTCGCCATCACCTCACCGGTGGCGCGCATCTCCGGGCCGAGCACCGGGTCGCTGCCGGGGAAGCGATGGAACGGCAGCACGGCTGCCTTGACGCTCACCTGTGCGGGCGGATGCTCACGCGGCAGCGCCAGGTCGCCCAGCATCTCCCCTGCGGCGAGGCGGCACGCTGCGCCAACGAGGTTCACGCCCGTCGCCTTCGACGCGAACGGCACGGTGCGCGAGGCGCGCGGGTTCGCTTCGAGCACGAACACGATGCCGTCGGCAATCGCAAGCTGGACGTTGAGCAGCCCGACGACTCCGAGCCCCTTCGCAATCGCTCGTACCGTCTCCGTCACCTCTTTCTCTTGCGCGGCGCTCAGCGACGGCGCCGGCAACACGCACGCGGAGTCGCCGGAGTGCACTCCCGCCTCCTCGACGTGCTGCATGACCGCGCCGATGTAGCAGTCGCCTCCGTCGGCGAGGGCGTCGACGTCGATCTCGATCGCGTTCTCGAGGAAGCGGTCGATCAGCACCCGAGCGTGCGTTGCGCTCACCGCCTCTTCGACGGCGGTCGCGTCGTAACAGACGCGCATCGCGCGGCCGCCGAGCACGTACGAGGGGCGCACGAGCACGGGATAGCCGATTCGCTCAGCGGTCTCGACGGCCTCGGCTGCCGTCTCGGCCATTCCCCACTCCGGGCAGCGAACGCCGATCGAGCGCAGCATTGCGCCGAACCGCTCCCGATCCTCTGCGAGATCGATCGCCTCGAAGGGTGTGCCGAGCACCCGGAACCCCGCGCCTTCGATCGCGCGCGCGAGCTTGAGCGGCGTCTGGCCGCCGAACTGGATCACGACTCCGTGCGGCTGCTCGCGCTCGAGGATCGAGAGGACTTCCTCGACGCCGAGCGGCTCGAAGTAGAGCCGGTCGGACGTGTCGTAATCGGTCGAGACGGTTTCCGGGTTGCAGTTCACCATCACGGCCTCGTAGCCGAGCTCGCGAAAGCTCGCCGCGGCGTGCACGCAGCAGTAGTCGAACTCGATCCCTTGACCGATGCGGTTGGGCCCGGAGCCCAGGATCACCACCGAGCGTCCCGGCTCGGGGGGCGCCTCGTCGGCCTCCCCCCAGGTCGAGTAGAGGTAATTCGACTCCGCGTGCACCTCGGCGGCGCACGAATCGACGCGCCGGTAGGCGGGCCGGATCCCGTCGGCGGCGCGGCGGGAGCGAATCTCGCTTTCGCCCGTCCCCCACGCTGCGGCGATCGCGGCGTCGTCGAGGCCCAAGCGCTTCAGGGCGAGCAGATCGGTCGTCCCCTCGAGAGCGCGCGCGACCTGCTCGATCTCTTCGCGGAACCACGGGTGGATCCCGTCCGGCAGGTCGTCGAACGAGCGCCACGGCGTCGCCGCTCCCGCGTCGAGCTCCCGGGAGCGGAGAGCTTTCAGGTACGCCTCCGTGAACGTGCGGCCGATCCCCATCGTCTCGCCGACCGACTTCATCTGCGTCCCCAGCGTCTGGTCGGCGCCGGGGAACTTCTCGAACGCGAAGCGCGGGAACTTGACGACGACGTAGTCGAGCGTCGGCTCGAAGCTCGCCGGCGTCGTCTTCGTCAGGTCGTTCGGGATCTCCGACAGCGTGTAGCCGACGGCGAGCTTCGCGGCAACCTTCGCGATCGGATACCCCGTGGCCTTGGACGCGAGCGCCGACGAGCGCGAGACGCGCGGGTTCATCTCGATCACGCGCAGCTCGCCGGTGTCGCGGTGGCGCGCGAACTGGATGTTCGAGCCGCCGGTCTCGACGCCGACTGCGCGGATCACCGCGGCGGCGGCGTCGCGAAGCTCCTGGTATGCGTCGTCGCTGAGCGTCATCTGCGGCGCGACGGTGACGGAGTCGCCCGTGTGCACGCCCATCGGGTCGAGGTTCTCGATCGAGCAGACGATCACGACGTTGTCGAGCGAGTCGCGCACGACCTCGAGCTCGAACTCGTCCCAGCCGCGCACGGACTCTTCGACGAGGACCTGCGAGATCGGCGACTCGGACAGGCCCTTGATGACCTGCCGCTCCAGCTCCTCCCGCGTCGAGACGAAGCCGCCGCCGTGTCCGCCGAGCGTGAACGCGGGGCGCACGACAGCGGGCAGGGCGGTGCCGGCCAGCTCCTCGAGCGCATGCACGATCTTCGATCCGGGCACCTGCAGGCCGACCGACTGCACAGCCGACCGAAAGAGCTCCCGGTCCTCGGCGCGCTTGATCGCGCCGAGGCCCGCGCCGATCAACTCGACCCTCAACTCGGCGAGCACACCCGACTCCGCGAGCTGCATCGCGAGGTTGAGCGCGGTCTGTCCGCCCATCGTCGGCAGCAGCGCCTCGGGCCGCTCGCGCTCGAGCACGCCGGCGACACCCTCGACGTCCAAGGGCTCGAGGTACGTGCGGTCGGCGAAGCCCGGATCGGTCATGATCGTCGCCGGATTCGAGTTCACGACGATCGTCCGGAAGCCGTCTTCGCGCAGCACCTTCAGCGCCTGCGAGCCGGCGTAGTCGAACTCGCATGCCTGCCCGATCACGATCGGCCCCGAGCCGATCAGGCAGATGCTCTCGATGTCGTTACGCCGCGGCATGAAGGTCCTCCACGAACTCGGCGAGGATCGGCCAGCCGTCGTGCGGCCCCGGACCGGCTTCGGGGTGGAACTGCGCCGACCGCGCGCGCTCGGCGGCGAAGTCGAGGCCCTCGACGGTCCCGTCGTAGAGCGAGACGTGGGTCGCCTCGCGCGCATCGGACGGCTCGACGGCGAAGCCGTGGTTCTGGCTCGTGACGAGCACGCGACCGGTGGCCCGCTCCAGCACGGGGTGGTTGGCGCCGCGATGCCCGAACGGCAGCTTGAACGTCTGCATGTCCACGGCGAGCGCGAGCAGCTGGTGGCCGAGGCAGATGCCGAGCACCGGCACGCGGCCGAGAAGCTCGCGCACGGTCTGGGTCTCCTCGACGAGCGGCGCGGGGTCGCCCGGGCCGTTGGTGAGCACGACGCCGTCGTAGCGAGCCAGCTCATCCGCGTCCACGTCGTGGGGGAAGACCGTCACCTGCGCGCCGGCGCAGGCAAGCCGGCGCAGGATCGAGCGCTTGACGCCGTAGTCCACGACCGCCACTCGGACGGAGCCGGCGTCGCTGTAGACGTAAGGCTCGTTCGTCGAGACGCCGCCGACGAGCGCACGCCCCGCCATCGACGGCTGCTCGCGCACCGCGGCCACTGCCTCGTCGGCGCTCGCCTCCCCGGCGACGGCGACGGCGCGCATGGCGCCGGACTCCCGCAGCTTGAGGACGAGCGAGCGCGTGTCGATGCCGCTGAGGGCGACGACCCCGCGCTCGTGCAGCCAATCCGTCCACTGCGGCCCGCGCGCTTCGCGCATCAGCACCGCGCGCGCGTGCGGACGCTTCGACTCCGACCGTCCTGCTGCGACGCCGTAGTTGCCGACCATCGGTGCGGTGAAGCAGACGATCTGCTCCGCGTACGAGGGATCGGTGACGACTTCCTGGTAGCCCGTCATCGCCGTCGTGAAGACTGCTTCGCCGAACGCATGGCCCTCGGCTGCGACCGACTCGCCGGTGAAGACGGTTCCGTCTTCGAGGGCGAAGAAACCGCTCATCGCTCGTACACCACGCGCCCGCTTGCGACCGTCATCGCAACCTGTCCCTTCAGCGTCTCGCCCAGCAGCCACGAGTTGACGCTGCGGGAACGGAACCCGTCCGCGCGCACGCGCCAGCTCGCCGCGGTGTCGAGCAGCACGAGGTTCGCCCGTTCGCCGACCGCGATCCGCGGTGCGTCGAGGCCGTAGGCGCGTGCCGGGCCGGTCGACATGCGCGCGAGCAGCGTCTCGAGCGGCAGGAGACCGGTCTCGACGAGATGCGTGTAGAGCGCGGCGAAGGCGGTCTCGAGGCCGGTGACGCCGAACGGCGCCGCCTCGAACGGCACCTCCTTCTCGTGGCGCGCATGCGGAGCATGGTCGGTCGCGATCGCGGAGATCGTCCCGTCACGCAAGGCGCCGAGGAGCGCTTCGCGGTCCTGTTCCGTGCCGAGCGGCGGATTCATCTTCACGTTCGGATCGAGGGACCGGACGGCGTCGTCGGTGAGTACGAGGTGGTGTGGCGTCACCTCCGCCGTTGCCGACACGCCGGCAGCGTGCGCGCGCCGGAGCGCGTCGACCGACTCGTGCGCGGAGAGGTGCATCAGGTGCAGCGCGCGCCGTTCGTATGCGGCAAGCGAGAGGTCGCGCTCGACCATCACGCTCTCCGCGATCGAGGGCCAGCCACCGATTCCGAGCTCGGCCGAGACGATGCCCTCGTGCATGTGTCCGCCGCGCGACAGCGTCGGCTCCTCGCAGTGCACCGCGAGCGGTCGTCCAGTGATCGAGGCGTATTGCAGGGCTCGCCACATCAGCGCCGCGGCGACGACCGGATGCCCGTCGTCCGTGAAGCCGACGGCGCCCTGGTCGGCGAGCTCGGCCATCTCCGTCAGCTCGCCGCCTCGCTGGCCCCTCGTGATCGCGGCGAGGAAGCCGACCGGGATCACCGCTTCCTCCCGCGCCTGTTCGACGAGCGAGCCCAGCACGGCCGCCGAGTCCACGACGGGCTCCGTGTTCGGCATCGCAAGAATCGCGCAGTAGCCGCCCGCCGCCGCGGCCGCGGTGCCGGTCGCGATCGTCTCCTCGTCTTCGCGACCCGGCGTTCGAAGATGGACGTGCGGGTCGACGAACGCAGGCGCGAGCACGAGCCCGCTGCCGTCGACGACGCGGTGAGCGTTGTGGTCGAGGCCTGTTCCGATCGCGGCGATCGTGCCGTCGTCGACGCGCACGTCCACCCGCACGTCGACGCCCTCCGTCGGGTCGAGAACGCGCGCCCCGGTTACGATGAGCGACTCGGCCGGCGCCGTATTCGCGAACAGCATCACGCGACCTCGAGCGGCGTCGCCGCGGCAGGAGCGACCGACACCGGGCCGTGTGTAAGGAGGTCGTACAGCACCGCCATTCGCACCACGAGGCCGGCGCGGACCTGCGTCTCGATCAGCGCGTCCTGCGCGTCGGCGACACGGGGGTCGATCTCGACGCCGCGGTTCATCGGCCCGGGGTGCATCACCTTCTGCCCGGGCCGGAGGCGCGCGGGCGTCACGCCCCAGCGCGCGCTGTACTCGCGCAGGCTCGGGATGTAGTTGGCGCCTTCCTCCATCCGCTCCCGTTGCATGCGCAGGACGTAGACCACGTCGGCGGCCTTGATCGCGTCGATGTCCGTCGCCACCTCGCAGCCCATCGCCTCGATCCCGCGCGGGACGAGTGTCGGCGGGCCGACGAGCGTCACGCGCGCGCCCATCAGCGTCAGCGCCTGGATGTCGCTTCGTGCTACGCGTGAATGCAGCACGTCGCCGACGATCGCGACGTGCAGTCCGTCGACGCGGCCGAACTCGGCGGTGATCGTGTACAGGTCGAGCAGCGCCTGCGTCGGATGCTGATGCTTGCCGTCCCCAGCGTTCACGACGTTCGCGTCGGTCAGACGCGCGACGAGCTGCGGCGCGCCGATCTGCGGATGACGGATGACGATCACATCCGGGTCGTAGGCACCGAGCGTCAGCGCGGTGTCCTTGAGCGACTCGCCCTTCTCGACGGAGGAGCCGGACGACTTCACGGACATCGTGTCCGCACTGAGCCGCTTCGCCGCCAGCTCGAACGACGACGACGTTCGCGTCGACGACTCGTAGAAGAGATTCACGACCGTGCGTCCCCTCAGGGTCGGCAGCTTCTTCACCTCGCGCTCGAGCGAGCGCTCGAACGAGCGAGCGGTCCCGAGCAGCCGCTCGACGTCGTCGCGCGTGAGGTCGCGGATCGAGAGCAGGTGCCGGCGCGGCGGCCCCTTCGGCGGAAGCAACCCCTCCCGCATGACCTTGATCTCAGCCACTGTGATGATCCTCCTCCTCGGCATTGGGGATCAACAGGACGCGGTCGACCTCGTCGACCTCGAGCAGCTGCACCTGGATCCGCTCGTCACGAGAGGTCGGGAGGTTCTTGCCGACGTAGTCCGGCCGGATCGGGAGCTCGCGGTGGCCACGGTCCGCGAGCACCGCGAGCTGCACGCGCGCCGGGCGCCCGTAGTCGAACAATGCCTCGACGGCGGCGCGGATCGTGCGCCCGGTGTAGAGCACGTCGTCGACGAGCACGACGGTCATCCCTTCGAGCGGGAAGTCGAGGGACGTGGAGCGGACGAGCGGCTGTGCATGCAGAGGCGCCTCGCCGCCGCGCACCTGCACGTCGTCGCGGTAGAACGTGATGTCGAGCTGGCCGAGCACGAGCTCCTCGTCCGTTCGCTCCTCGACCAGCCGGCGCAGGCGCTGCGCGATCGGAACGCCGCGGCGATGGATCCCGACGAGTGCGACCTGGTCGAGCTCGGCGTTTCGCTCGATGATCTCGTGCGCGATGCGGGAAAGCGTCCGGTCGATCGCCTCGGCGTCGAGCAAGACCTTCCCGGCAGACACGCCCGCCCGGCTCAAGGCACGGGCAGGGTCGGCTTCTCGCGGGCGGCAATCGTCATTCGCAACTCCTTTCCGGCCTCGCTGGACCGGCTTAAAGGGGTCTACAGTCGCGGAGGACTGTAGCCGGTGCGGAGGACGGAGGCGGGCAACCTCAGCAGGTCCGGCCGACGCCGAAGCGGACCTGCTTCTCCCGCTTGCCGACTCGGACGGTCAGCGGCACACATGCGGGGCGACGGAGGTAGAAGCCTCCGGGGTACACGTTCCACTCGTTCGGCGGGCTGGAGCATCGACTGTGGTCCCTGCACGGACGAGCAAACCTGCCTTGCGCCAGTACGGCCAGGGTCCGTCCACGTGTGCAACCTCGGCGAGATCCCGCGGCGGGACGGCAACCCGGCCGAACACGACGCGCTCGTCGCCGCCAGGCTTCGGCGGCTCGGTGAACATCGCGGCCGAGTCGCACGACACCGTTGCCGGAGGCGCCGTGGCAAGAGCGGCTCGCGCAGCAAGGCCGGCGAGAGCAGTGACGGTTATCAGCAATGCGGTGCGCACGTTTTCCCCTACGTGCCCGAGACGTTGCCAGGTCCGCCGCCGCGCGACAACGCGCGGAACAGCGCCGCCCACTGGTGCAGGTCCAGGTCGCGCGGCTTCGCGTCACGTCGGAAGCCGAGCTCCCGCCCCACGCGCTTCAGCGTCTGCGGCGGCCCGAGGCCCGTGAGCCGGTCGCGTGCGAACGCGGTGCGTACGGCGGCTTCGAAGCCGCGCATGTCGTCGACGAGCGGAGCTCGGCGCCGCACGATTCGCAGCACGGCTGCGTCGACAGACGGCTTGGGCGCAAAGCACTCGGCCGGGATCCGCCGTACAACCGTGAGCTCGAAGCGCGCGCCCCAGCAAAGGCTCAATGCCGTGCTCGGGACCACGGCGGCGCGCTTCCGCGCGAGCTCCCACTGGACCACCACGTCCGCCTGCGTCAGCGCGGCGGCGAGCAGCCGGCGCAGGATCGCCGACGTGCTGCCGAAGGGCAGGTTTGCGACTACGCGAAACGGCTCGGCAGGCAGCGGCACGCGAACGGCATCCGCTTCGAGCACGCGAACGTTCCCTGCATGGGCAAATCGCTCGCGCAGCCCGTGGGCGAGCTTGCCGTCGAGCTCGATCGCGCGCACGCGTGCTCCGGTGCGCGCGAGCGGCGCCGTGAGGCGTCCGCTTCCGGCGCCGACGTCGAGGACGAGATCGCTGACCTCGACGCATGCGTCGGCGACGATCGCGTCGGCGAGCCCGGAGCTCCGGAGGAAGTACCGGTCAGATGCGCGGCGTGCGGCGGGCCGCGCGCGGTGCGCGCCTCGGCCGGCCACGGAAGATCACCGTCTGGATACCCATCGCTCGCTCGATTCTACGCCTGCTACTTCCCGAGGCTGACGACGAGTGCGACGGCGGTACCGGCCGCGGCGGTGGTGCCGGCTTTCGGCTTCGACGAGACGACCGCCCCTCGCTTGACCTTCTTCGACTTCACGCGCGTGACCTTGCCCGTCTTGCAGTTCGCCTTCTTCAGGAGCGCGGTCGCCGCAGCCAGCGTCTTGCCGGCGAGCTTCGGCACGACGCACCTGGCCGCCACCGGGGCGGGCGCCGTCAGCTGCCGCTCGTTCGACCCACCCGCGTCGACGAGATAGAGGCTCTCGCCGAGGACGCCGGCGCGCGTGAACACAATCGTCTTGCCGTCCGGCGACCAATCGGGAAAGCCGCCGTTCTTCGCGACGACCTGGCTCGCGGTGCCGTCGGCGTTCATCACCGACACGTCGCCCGGCGTCGAGGCCGCGACGTCGAAGTGGTGGTAGGCGATCTTCGAGCCGTCCGGCGACCAGCGGGGATATGCCGCGGCCGGAACGAACGGGGTGATGATCCGCCGGTTCGATCCGTCCGGATCCATCGTCCAGACCGCCGATGCGGATCCGCGGACGCTGTCGAGCAGGATGCGCTTTCCGTCGCTCGACCAGTCGGGATTGCCGTCGAAGCAACCGCCGATGTCGACCTCGAAGCACGGCTCGAGCTGCTGCCTGGCGGTTCCATCGGCGTTCACCACGAACACGCGGTCGTCGCGCAGATCGGTCGACTGGTCGACGAAGAGCAGCTTGTTGTCGGCTCCCCAGGACGGAGCCCACCCGGATGTGATCTTCGTCGGCCGCCCACCGGCCACAGCGACGGTGAAGACGCTCGTCACGCCGTCGTCGGTGTCGAAGGCGTCGTAGGCGAGGCTGTTGCCGTTCGGAGCCCAGGACACTGCGCGGGGCGCGTCGCGCCCGATGTCGATCACCTGGCGGCGGCCCCGCCCGTCGACGCCGACGACGAACAGGCGCCACGACGCGCCCGTCGTCGGCCCGGTCTGGTCCGCGAACGCGATCAGCTTCCCGTCCGGAGACCACGCCGGCTTGGTGCCGGTGATCGGCGTCACGGCGACGAGCCCGCCGCGCGTGTCCGTCTGCCCCATGGCCGCGCTCGACCATGTGAGTGCGGCCAGCAGAACGACCGGCGTCCAGAATCTCACGGCGTCCAGCCTAGACCGAAGTCAGCCGGACTTCGGGCGTCTAGTCGCCGACGATCTCGTCCGGCTCGGTGAGCGCCTCGATCGCGTCCTTCGCGTCGTCGAGCTTCTCCTCCGGAACGAGCACGACCAGCGGCTCGTCGAGGGCGCTCTGCAACTCCGACTCGATCCCCGCCGCGGAGAGCATCTCCTGCATCTCCTCCGCCTCGGTGATGTCGCCGGCGACGGCGAGGTGCACCATTGCGCTCATCAGGGAGCGGACGATACCTCCCGCTGCTCGAGCGCGCCGCCCTTGACGAGATGCGGTGCGCCGCGCTCCGCGAACGGGATCTGGATCACGTCGAAGTCGCGCGGAACGACGGTCTGCGGAAAGACCGCGCGGGCTTCCTTTGCCACCTCGGGCCCGAAGTAGCGCGCGGAGAGGTGCGTGAGCGCCAGCATGCGCACGCCCGCCGCCGAGGCCACCTGCGCCGCCTCCTTGGCGGTCGAATGCTGCGTCTCCTGCGCGCGCTCGCGCTCGTCCTCGCAGAACGTCGCCTCGTGCACGAGCAGATCGGCGCCCTCCGCGAGATCGAGGTAGGAGAGGGACGGCGCCGTGTCTCCGGTGATGCAGACCTTCCGTCCTGCACGCGGCGGGCCGAGTACCTGCTCCGGCGTGACGACGGTTCCGTCCGGGAGCTGGATCGCCTCCCCCGACTGGAGGTGTCCGCGCTCGGGTCCCGGGGGGACGCCGAGTGCATCGGCGCGGGCGACGTCGAAGCGGCCCGGGCGCTTCTCCTCGACGATCGCGTACCCAACGGCGGGTACGCCGTGCGACACGGCGAACGGGACGACGCGGTACTCGCCCCGGTCCAGGACGTCCCCCGGCTGCAGCTCGACGAGCTCGTAGGGATACGTCACGCGGCCGAAGATGCGTCGCAGGGCGCCGAACAGATCCACGAGGCCGCGCGGTCCGTAGATCGTGATCGGGAGCTCGCGGCCGCGGAGGGCGAACGTCTTCAGCATCCCGGGCAGACCGAGGTAATGGTCGGCGTGGTAGTGGGTGATGAAGACCTCGCGGAGCTCGGGGAGGCCGATCGTCGAGCGCATCAGCTGCCGCTGGGTGCCTTCGGCGCAGTCGATCAGCAGCCGCTCGCCGCCCCGCCGGAGCAGCAGTGCCGCGGGCGCCCGCCGCGGGCTCGGCGCCGATGCGGATGTGCCGAGAAAGATCAGGTCGAGATCCACGCCCCGATTCTGCCGGGGATGCCCGGTGGGAGGCTCCGCGTTCCTCTGAGTTCCCGCCTAGTCCCCCGGAGCCACAGCAGGCGAAAGCCTGCGTGGCGACGGGACCAACAGAGGAACGCGAAGCCTTTGGCCAGGTACGAGCAGCGTCCCGGCGAGGCTGTTCCGCTGCTCGAGCTTCCAGATGCCTGCACGCGGATCGCCGCCGTAGAAGCGGGCCGCGATCGACCAGAGCGTGTCGTGCGGGCGGACGACGTAGGTCCGCTCGGGCCCGGCCCCCGTGGAGGCCCGGGCGACCACGCCCCAGAGGACGACCGCTGCGACGGTGATCAGGAGGATGCGTCCGAGCATCTGTTCGCCATGCTAGAGCGAACACACGTTCGTGTCAAGGGTTGCCCCCGCTGTGCCAGCGGCCCCACCGCCGAACGACCTCGCCGCCGCGAGTGATCAGAAGGACCACCGAGACGACGAAGACGACGCAGAACCCGTAGAGCCAGAGGCCGCCCCAGCCCGAGGCGATCACGATCACGGCGCCGAGGGCGACGATACCGACGACCGGCACCAGGAGCAGCAAGCGCTCGATCACAGCTCGACGAGCTCCGGCAGGATCGTGCTCTTCCGCACTTCGAGCACAAGCATGGCATGTACCGGGCCTCGCCGCCGCTCGGTGGGAGAACCCGGATTGAGAATCCAGACGTCTCCGTGCCGCTCGACCTGCGGAACGTGCGTGTGCCCGTAGATCACCGCCGCGCAGCCGGGAAACCGCGAAACGAGGCGCTCGTCCCGTCCGGCGGCCGGCCCGGCGATGTGCACCATCCCGATGCGGGCGTCCCCGACCTCGACGACGCGCGTGCCCGGTAGCAGCTCGCGCAACGCCGGCTCGTCCATGTTCCCGTGGACGCCCTCGAGCGGCGGCCCGAGTCGTTGCAGCTCCTCCCAGAACCCGAGCGCCGTGACGTCGCCGCAATGAAGAAGGAGATCCGCGGCGCGGCAGAGCTCGGCGCATTTCGCGGGCAGCGTCCGCGCACCGCGCGGCAAATGGGTGTCGGAGATGACCGCGACGCGGGTCAGACCGGACACGGCCGTGGATCAGGAAAGGACGCCGTCGACGAACGTTCCGTCGCGGTAGACGAGCTCGCCGTCGGCGTACACCTCGCTCGCGTTCCGGAGGTCGCACACCATGTCCCAGTGCAGTCCGGAGCGGTTCTTGCCGCCGGTCTCGGGATATGCAGTCCCGAGCGCGAGGTGGCAGGTTCCGCCGAGTTTCTCGTCGAAGAGCGTGTTCTTCGTGTACTCGGCGATCCGCTCGTTCAAGCCGAACGCGAACTCGCCGACCCGCCGGGCCCCATCATCCATCGCGATCATCTGCCGGAGGAACTCCTCGCCCTGCGCCGCGTGTGCCTCGACGACCTCGCCGCGCTCGAAACGGAGCAGGACGTCGTCGACCTCGCGTCCCTGGAAGACGGCGGGGAACGAAAACCGGATCGTCCCCTCGACCGAGTCCTCCACCGGGCCGGTGAACGTCTCGCCGTCCGGGAAGTTCTCGCCCCCGCCCGCCGGGATCCAGTGCCGCCCTCCGACGCCGACCGTCAGGTCGGTGCCCTCCGCGACGACACGCAGCTCGGACTTCGTCTCGAGGAAGCGCGACACGCGCTCGACGTGCTCGGCGAAGCGCGTCCACGCCGCGGCGGGATTCTCCTCGTCGAGCATGCCGGCCTGCCAGACGAAGCGCTCGTACTGGTCGAGAGACATCTCTGCGTCTTGCGCGGCCGCCTGTGTCGGGAACTGCGTCAGCGTCCAGCGCAGCTCGCCCGCGGCCGCGCGCTCGAGGTACCGGTTGCCGAGCTGCTCGTGGGCGCGACCGTACAGCGCCTGACGCGACGGGTCGATGCTCGTCAGCGCCCTCGTGTTCGAGCCGGCGAGCAGGACGATGCGGACGTCCGCCCGCTCGAAATCCTCGTGCCGGACGGGGTTCACCCACTCGAGCTGCTCGTCGTTGCCGTAGCGGAGCAGGATCTCGCTGGTCTCTTCGAGCGAGAGGCGCTGCAGCGGATGCGCGCCAGCGCGCACGACCTCGCGGTAGATCTCACGGACGAGCGGCGCCGCGACGAGCGGCGACTCGATCAGGACCACGTCGCCACGAGCGACGTGCGTGCAATGGTCGACGAGGACGTTCGCGAGCTTCGAGTGGTACGGATCAGACACGCGTCGCCCCCACGGCCGGCTCGTGCAGGAACGCCCCGTCCTTCCAGATCAGCTCGCCGTCCGCGAAGACCTCGCCGCCGGCGCGCAGGTCGCAGATCATGTCCCAATGCAGGCCCGACTCGTTGCGGCCGCCGAGATCCGCGAAGGCGGCGCCGAGCGCGAGATGCATCGTGCCCCCGATCTTCTCGTCGAAGAGGACGTCCGCCGTGAAGCGGTCGATCTCGTAGTTGAGGCCGAACGCAACCTCGCCCAGGATCCGCGAGCCGCCGTCCATGTCGAGCATGGCGCCTAGGAAGTCGGCGCCGCGCGCGGCGTCGTGCTCGACGACGCGACCGCCCTCGAAGCGGAGGCGTACGTCCTCGACCTCGCGTCCGTTGAAGATCGCCGGGTACGTGAATCGCACCTCTCCCTCCGTTCCGTCCTCGACCGGGCTGGTGTAGACCTCGCCGTCGGGCATGTTCAGGCGCCCGTCGGCGGCCCGCCAGGTGCGCCCGTCGACGGCGAGACGCAGATCCGTGTCGAGGCCGACGATCCTCAGCTCGCGCATTCCCGTCAGCTCGCCCGCGCGTGCCGTGAGGAGCCCCGACGTCGAGCGCCAGTAGGCCGCGGCGTCCTCCCCCTCGAGCACGTGGCAGGCACCGAACACGAACTGCTCGAACTCGCTCAGCGACATTCCCGCATCCTGTGCGTGCGCGTGCGTCGGCATCTGGGTGCCGACCCATCGTTTCGTCCCCGCCTCGATGTGTTTCCAATAGGCGTTCTTCAGCTTCCTCTGCGTGGCGACCAGCTTCTGGTTGCGCTGCGCGTCCAGCCGCGTGAAGGAGCGCGTGTTCGCGCGCCCCCAGACGGTGACGGTCGCGTCGACGGCTTCCACCTCCGCCCATTCGATGTCCGAGAGGAATTCGATCTGCTCCTCCGAGCCTTCCTCGAGCAGCAGCTCCTCCAGCCCCTCGAGCGCGATCGACGTGTACGGATTCGCGCCGCGCTCGATCGCCGCTCCGTAGAGCGCGAGCAGCAGCGGCGCAGCAGCGTCCTTCCCCTCGAGGCGAACGACCTTCCCTGCTTCGAGCTCGAGCGAGTAGTCGAGGAGCAGCGCTGCGAGCCGCTCGAGCCGCGGGTCTGTCATCGCCGGAAGCTGTAGCAGGTCAGCGCGCGAAGGGTTTGCTCGTCAGGACGGTCGTCCGCTCGGGGTTCGTCGTCGAGCGGAGCGTCACGGTGTACTGATAGCGCCCGCGCTTGAGCTTCACGCGTGGCAACTTGACAGGGGCTTTCCAGTAGGCGTTGCCGCCGCCGCGCACCGAGGCGATCGGCGTCCCCCAGCCTTTCGCCGCGCCCTTGAGCAGCGAGACGATGTTGGCCGTATAGGTGAAGTCCTCCTCGGCGCTGACCGCGAAGACTCCGGCAGGCGACGATTTCCACGTCACGCTGGACCCCACCACTCCCAGCGTGTGCTTCCACTGCACCGGGCCCGTCGCGCACCCGGCGCCGAGCGCCGAGCGGACGGTGGCCTGCGCCGGCTTGAACGTCCCGTCGGCGCGGACGAGACCCGTCTGCAACCGGTCGCGGTCGGACTCGTCGATCCAGTGGAAGAAGAGAAGCATCTGCACGCGCGGGTCGCAGGAGTAACGCCCGATCAGCTCAGCGTAGAACTGGGCCTGGGTGTTCTCGTCGACCGTCTGCGTGTTCTCCGAGCCCGTGTAGGCGGCGAGGTTCGACGTGTACGTCTGCCAGCCGCTCTCGTCGAAGACCCATTGCACGGAGCCGCCGGCGCCGCTGAGTGCGCGCGGGCCGTTCTCCTGGAAGGTCGGCTGGGCCGTACCGTGGAACGCATCCCACCAAGCCTGCTGCAGGCGGTCGAGGTTCGGCGGCCCGGCGTTCGGCCACTGGAGTCCCTTCGCGGGCGGGTCGCCGGCCGACTGCGGATTCGGATACGGATGGAAGTTGACGTCGTCGACGAACGGGGCATTGCGTGCGGCTGCGCGGTAGGCGTCGCCGAGGGCGCGGATGAACATGACGGGCGACGTCGAGGCATTGGAAGGTGCCTTGCCGTCGTCGTTGCCTCGCGGCGACAGGCCGACGCCGATCACGTGGATGGAAGGGTCGTACGCCTTCAGCTCGTCCCGCGCGCGGATCAGCGCGTAGAGGTAGGTCGCTGCGGCGACCTGCTTGCCGTTCGCGTCGTACTGTGGTCGCCAGAAACGGGGCTGGTTCGGCTCGTTGCCGATGATGAAGTCCTTGACGTACGGGTAGCGCTGGGCGACCTGGACGCAGAACTGCGCGAACAGGTTGAAGCCGTTCGGCGTCTGCGTGACGCCGTTCCCGTGCAGCGGGACGATCGACAGGATCACCTGGACACCGCGACCACGAGCCTGCGGCAGAGCGCGGTCGAGGGCGGCCTTCTCGACGATCTGCGTCGGCCGCGTCTCGTCCCAGAAGACGCTCATCCGCACCACGGACATCCCGACGGTCCGCATCTGCTGGAACATCGCCGAGCCGCCGTCGTCCATTCCCTTGGGCGCGTCCTCTGCGACTCCGAGCTTCAGCGCCGCGGAGGCATGCACAGGAAGCAGCGCCGCAACGAGCAGCCCGAGCAGGGCGAGTGACCGCAGAAGATGCCCCATGACCGTACCGGAGGTTTCGGCAGGTTCAGGCGGGGACTTGAGCCAGGATCGCGTCCACGAGGGAGCCCGCTCCGAACCGCACCGGGTCGGTGGCCGGAAGGCCGGTCTCCGCCTCGGCGGCCTCGATCGCCGCCCGCGCATCGTCCTCGTCGAAGTCGCGCGTGTTCAGGGCGATTCCAGCGACCCTGGCGGGGCGCGAGAGCAACGACATCCGCTCGTGCAGCTCGACGAGCTCGGAGAGCGGCGGGATCGGGTAGCGCTCGTCGTCCTCGATGTAGCGCTGGGACGCCTTGTGGCAGAGGACGAGCAGATGGGGCGCCGAGCCGTGGTAGAGGCCCAGCGTCACACCGGAATAGAGGGGGTTGAGCAGCGAGCCCTGACCCTCGACGAAGAGCAGCTCGCCGCCCCGCTCGTGGCCCTCGAGGACGAGCCGCTCGGCGGCGCCGGCCAGGAAATCCGAGACCACCGCGTCGACGGCGATCCCCCACCCGGCGATCGCGATTCCCGTCTGACCGGTGGGCACGAACTCGGCCCGCTCGCCGCGGCGGCGCGCCTCGTTCGTCAGCTCGAGCGCGACGGTCATCTTTCCGATCGCGCAGTCGGAACCGACGGTGAGCACGATCGTCCCGGGCAGCTCGAGGTTCTCGCCCGTCGGCACGCTCAGGTCGGGGGGCGGCCTGCGCAGGTCCCGGAGCTCGACGCGGTGGCGCCGCGCGAGCTCGACCAGCTCGGGGTCGTTCGTCAGGAACTCGTGCAGCCCGTTCTCGAGGTGCAAGCCCTTCGAGACGCACGCGCGCAGCAGCTCCTTCCACGCAGGCGGGAAGCGGCCGCCCTGCGTCGCCACCCCGACGAGCGCGGTGTTGGGGTTGAAGCACAGCGCGTCGTCCACCCGGCCGACGATCGGCCAGCCTTCCTGCGTCTCCCCCGCGCGCTCCGTGTCGAGTAGCGCGACGACCTTCTCCGGCGCGTAGCGCATGACGCCCCGCGCCGTCTTGCCGAAGTGCGGGTCGCCGGACTTGCCCTCCGCCAGGATCAGGTAGCGCGTTTCGATGCGCGTAGCGTACGTCTTGGTCGTCAGGCGCTCGTGACGCTCGCGCTGCGCTGCACGCCGAGCCCCGGCGCGTCCGATGGCAGCTGCACGCCGTCGACCAACTCGACGCCGGGCCACGGATCCTCCGCGAGCAGGAGGTTGCCGTCGAGGTCGACGTGGTCGCACAGGCTCGCGATGTGCGCAGCCGGCGCGATCCCGAGCCCCGACTCGACCATGCACCCGAGCATCACCCCGAGCCCGAGCGCGCGCGCCGCGTGCGCCATCCGCACCGCCTCGCGCAGGCCGCCCGACTTGGCGAGCTTGATGTTGATCCCATGCGCGCGCTCCACGCATGCGGGAACGTCCGCGAGCGTGTGGCAATCCTCGTCGACGAAGAGCGGGAGCTTTGCGCGGCGTTTCAGCTCGGGCCCGTCCAGATCGCCCGCAGGGAGCGGCTGCTCGACGTACTGCACGCCGAGCCCCGCGAGCTCGCCGATCGAGTCGACCGCTTCGTCCAGCGACCAGTACTCGTTGACGTCGACCTGCAGCGGCAGCTCGGTGACGCTATGGACCGCGCGCACGCGCTCGACGTCGAGCCCATCGCCTGCGCCGAGCTTCAGCTTCAGCCGGCGGAAGCGCGCCTGCGCAACCGTCTGCTCCGCGCGCCGCGCCATGTCGTCCGGATCGCCGAGCCAGATCGTCCAGGACGTCGGCGGGCCGTTCCGTCGCAGGCCGAGCAGGCGCCAGACGGGGAGCCCGGTCAAGCGACCCTGAAGGTCGTGAAGCGCCGCATCGATCGCCGCGCGGGCCGCGAACTGCTCCCGCGGCAGCCGCTCGAAGATCTCGTCGAGCGCGAACGGATCCTCGCCGAGCAGCTCAGCGTGTTCCTCGAGGTACGCCCGGGCGGACTCCGCGGACTCGTCGTAGCGCTCGATCGCCGCAGCTTCGCCGTGGCCGGTCTGTCCGGCGTGCTCGACCTCGACCTGGACGACCTCGGCTTCGTCCTGCGAGCTCCGCGAGATCGTGAAGGTCTCGGCCAGTCGCAGCGTCACGATCTCGGCACGGAGTTCCATCGCCCGAGCCTATCTGGATAGTGATTCGTCAACCCGGGCGGGATAGTCTCCGGCCCACGTTCGGGCAATCAATCGGGCCAGGACTCCTGCAAGGAGCCGGGCATCGACTCGATCCACAACTACATGGACTACTCGTACGACTCCTGTTACAACCAGTTCACGGCCGGACAGGCCGCACGGATGCAGGACCAGTGGCTGTTCTTCCGCGCGAACGGCGGTACGCTCGCGCCGGGCCACGACTGAAACAAGGAGAGACTCGGGGACGAGAAGAGGGGCCGACTCTGCGCCGGCCCCTCGACGTTCCGCGCTATCCGCCCCAGCCGTGAATCGGGTTCGCCCAGATCACGAACGTGACCAGGTCGACCCCGTTCGGGAGGTGGTCGATGTACACCGAGTGCGAGCGATCCATCGCCGCCGCCCACGACGGAACCGCATCGGGCAGTGAGCCCGCGGAACCACCGACGGTCGACGTCGAGTCGGTGTGCGAGTAGATCGACACGAGCTGGTCGTAGTCATGCTGATTCGGCGTGGTCGACTTCGTGTCCGAGTCGGAAGTGTTGTGGTAGTAGTCCATGCACGTGTTCAGGGAGGCCCCGGACTCGTCCTGGTGGCCGAGGCCGAACGTGTGGCCGATCTCCTGGCACATCACGTGCTCCTTCTCCGCCGAGTTGTTGTACTGCGGCAAGGAGAAGTAGGTGTCGTTCATCTTCTCGGTGCCCTGCGTGATGTGCGTTCCGGACTGGATCCAGATAGACGCGAGTCCGAGCCAGCCGTTCTGACCGTAGTTGCCGTTGCACACCTCGTCGCGGCCGGAGGTCGGCCGGCACTGTTTGTTCCGCGCCCCGCCCGGGACCTCGGCGAGGTCGAGGACGGTCGACTGGCTCCAGTCGCCAAGGGTCTGGCGGTAATGCGCGACCCAATCGGCGGTCGTGAGGTTGTTCCCGACCTTGAGCGTGAACGGGTTGGACGTTCGCGCCCAGTGGTACCCGTTCCAAGAGTGATCCGCGGACGCCGCCGATGCAGCGAAGCCCGACACCAGCGCAGCGAATGCCGCGAGACCTGCCAACCGCTTCATAGAGCCCCCTGAACAGAAGATGACTTTCGGCAGTTGAATCGTTAGGCGCGCGGGCAGGAAAGTCAACCCTCGGACGCGAACCGCCCCTGGTCCCGGGCTAAACTGTTTTCCCCTGCGCCCGTAGCTCAGGGGATAGAGCGCGCGCCTCCGGAGCGCGAGGTCGCAGGTTCGATTCCTGCCGGGCGCATTTGCGGCGAGGGCAACGTGAGACCGAGATCCGGGGCCGATGATGCAGCCGCAAGCGCCATTCACCAAGACCAAGACGATCCTCGTCTGCGACGACGAGGAGAGCCTGCGCGAGCTCATTCGGGCCGTCCTCGGCGACGCGTACCGCTACGTCGAGGCGGAGGACGGCGACGTCGCGCTCGAGCTCATTCGAGCGGAGGCCCCGGACCTGATCGTGCTCGACGTGATGCTGCCGCGACGGAACGGACTCGAGGTGCTCGCCGAGCTGCGACGCGATCCCGAGCACGGCAAGATCCCCGTCATCGTGGTCACGGCTTGGAGCTATGCGGTAGACGCTGCCTCCGCGGCCGGCGCCGACGTGTTCCTGCCGAAGCCCTTCGAGCCGGAGCACCTGAAGGGCACGGTCGAGGAGCTCATCGGTTGACGACGGCACAGGTCCCAACCGCGGCGAACGAACGAGGCAAAGTGAGCCGGATGTTGCATGGGCTCGAAGCGCGGCTCGTCGCCGCCAGCATCGTCTTTGCACTCCTCATCGCGAGTGTCTTCGGAGCACTGGTGCTGGCTGTCTCAGGGCTGCGAGACGCCACGCGGGCCGAGACGGACGCAAACCATCGCACGGTCGCGACGCTCAACCTCGAGAAGCTGGCGCTCGACGTGCAGACGAGCACTCGTGGATTCGCAGTGACGCAGAACCAAGAGATCCTCGCCTCCTGGGACCGCTCCCGCCGGGCGCTCGCGGCCCGACTCGGCGGCTTCGAGGCTCTTTTCGAGGGCAGCCCACAGGAAGCCCAAGCGGGGCGGCTCGTGGATTCGATCCGGCGGTACGTCGACGAGTTCTCAAAGAATCTGGTCAATCTCGCGCGCAGCAGCACACCGGAGGCTGCGACCACCAAAGACGCGGTGAACGAGGACAAGATCCGCATCGACGCGATCCGCAAGCAGTTCAGCGACCTGCTCGACGCCGAGAGCCAATCGGCCGCTAGGCAGACTGCGTCCGCCGACGATCGCTCGCGGCAGGCAATCGTCGGCGGGATCGTCGGCCTCGCCGTGTCGGCCCTCCTGGTCGTCCTCTTCGGCGTTTTCCTCGCCCGCTCGATCGCGCGCCCGCTGCGCGCCGCGGCCGCCGGGGCGACCCAGGTCGCGAGCGGCGATCTCGCGACTCGTCTCGAGGAGACCGGGCCGGGCGAGGTCGGCGAGCTGACGCGCTCGTTCAACGACATGACCAGCCGGCTCGAGCAGCGGAACGCACAGCTCGCCGAGCAGAACGCCCGGCTCCAGGAGAGCGAGCGGCTGAAGGCGGAGCTGATCTCGATCGTCTCGCACGAGCTCCGGACGCCGCTGGCGAGCGTGCTCGGTTTCACGAGCCTGCTCCTGCAGCGCGACTTCGAGGATGGCGAACGAAGGCGTTACCTCGAGATCGTCGACGCCCAGAGCCGCCGGCTCTCCGATCTTCTGAACGACTTCCTCGATGCGCAGCACATCGAGGAAGGACGTCTCGAGATGTCGTTCGAGCCCCTCGATCTCGCGGCCCTGCTCAGGGAGCAGGCGCAGCTCTTCGCCGGGCAGAGCGAGGCGCACGAGATCCACCTCGATCTGGGCGACGAGCCCTTCCTGATCGTCGGCGATCGCGACCGGCTCGGGCAAGTGCTGGCCAATCTGCTCTCGAACGCGATCAAATATTCGCCCGACGGCGGCGTCGTACGGCTCAGCGGCGAGCGCGAGGACGGGGTCGTGCGCGTGCAGGTACGAGACGAGGGACGGGGAATTCCCCGGGCGGAGCAACAACGAATCTTCACCAAGTTCTATCGGGGCGATGCCAGCGCCAGCGGCATCGGCGGCACCGGCTTGGGCCTCGCCTTGGCACGGGAGATCGTCGAGGCCCACGGCGGCAACATCGGCTTCGACAGCGAGACCGGAACCGGCTCGACGTTCTGGTTCGAAGTGCCCACCGACAGGGGTCCCGACGCGACATGAGGCACGACCCGAAAGGAGCAGGAATGGCACAGAGGCTGGGCATCGTGCTCGCTGCGGCTGCGGGCGCGCTCGTGCTATCCCAAGCCGCTGTCCCCGTCGGCAAGTTGAAGGGCCCAGGCGTGGTTCGGATCAGCGACGTTCAGGTCGACTACACGCGGATCGACGTCGGCACGCGCGGGTCGTCGCCCGGCGACATGGAGATCACGCGCTACAAGCTCTACAACAAGGGCGTGCGCGAGAGGCCGATCGGCCGCGGCCAGCTCGTGTGCGTGAACATCGGGCAGAACTTCCGGAACTGTACGGGGACATATCTCCTACCCGCAGGGAAGTTGAGCGTCAGCGGTGCGCTCCAGTACCGCGGTCTCTACTACCTCGCGGTGACGGGAGGCACCGGGCTGTACGACAACGTGCGCGGAACGCTAACCGCGACGCGTACGTCGAGGCGCCCGCCGACGGAACTGCTCGTGTTCCGGCTGAACGTCTGAGCCCTCACCGGGCCTCGGGTCCTCTTCAGCTGGCGGCGCCGCTTCCCGCCGGGCTCCGCCGCCAGCTCGTCAGGTCGTAGATCTGGTTCAGCCGCTGCAGGATCGTGCGGGCGATCAGATCACCGGCCGCCGGTTGGTAATGCACGCCGTCGCGTGCCCGCATCAGCACCAGCCGGCCGCTCTCGTTGCGCAGGTATTCCGCGTATCCGCCCTGCTTGCTGTCGAGCATGTGCCAGGTGTCGACGTATGCCGACCTGCGCGGGTTCGCCGCGGCGACGCTTCGGATCACCTTGTTGACGATCGGGAAGCTGCGCCGGAAGCCTGGGCCGGCCGGAATCGGCAATCCGATCCAGACGACGTAGATACCCGCTGCGCTCAGCTCGCGGGTGACGCCGTCGACTCGCCTTCGGTACTCGGCGTTCCAGCTCGGACTGCCGAGCTTCCTGATCCTTCGCCCGGCCGGCACGCCTCCGAGGTAGTCGTGCCCGTCGTCCGCGCCGAACGAGAGCACGGCGACGTTCGGATGCAGGTCCGAGATCGCGTCCGCGATCCTCGTGAACCAGTTGTAGACCCCGGGCTGACCCAGACCGGTGCCGAGACGGCTCTCGACACCGAGGATCTCGATCGCGGCGCGCGAACCTGTCGCCCGCTCGAGCGACTCGCCCGGAACCTGCACGAGCGAGTCTCCGGCGACCCAAACGCGCAGAGGGCGCGCCGGGTCGAAGGAGGGGCGCTTGCGAGGGCTCTTCGGGGCGGGCCTTTGCGGCTTGGTCTTTCGGGGTGTTGGATGCGGGAGCGGACCGGCCGGCGGCGGCAGCCTGAATGCGACCCTCGTGTCGATCCGATCCTGGTCCCGTCGCCCGATCGCGACCTGGAGGGCGCGGCGCGGCCGGTCGAGATAGAGCGCCGAGCTCACACGCGCGAGCGGGCGCGTGAACGCGAGCGCGACGTCGCGCCCCATGCCTTGCGGCTGGATCTCCGCGCGCTTCCGCAACCCCTGCGCGTTCAACAGCGCAGCAAGCCCGAGCGCCAGGAAGGCGAGCACGATGCCGCGTGTGGCCGGAAGCAACCGCATCAGAACCTGAAGTAGATGAAGGGGGCGACCCCGGGCGGGCCGAGCGTGTCGACGACCATCAGTCCGAGCCCGAGACACGCAGCCTGAGCAGGGACGGACAGTCTCTGGAACCCGGCCTGCGCGGCGGCAACTGCGCGCAGCGGGACGTACTGGCTTCCGATGCCGACGACGATCGCCAGCAGGACCGAGCCGGTCACGAGGGGCGACGGCCTCCCCCACGCGCTGAAGAGCTGGGTGATCACTTGGCCGGCACGCTCGAACGAATCCGCGCGGAAGAAGATCCAGGCGAAGCAGACGACGTGGAAGGTGACGACCCGGCCCAGGAGGCGGCGCAGTCTCGTATCCGGCGGCTCTCCCTGTCCGCGGGCGGCGCGCAGATCCCGGCGCAGGCGCTCGACCGCGAGCCCGAGGCCGTGAATCCCGCCCCAGGCGACGAACGTCCAAGCCGCGCCGTGCCACAGCCCGCCGAGCAGCATGGTCGCGAGCAGGTTGCGGTATGTGAGCAGCCGTCCCTTTCGGTTGCCGCCCAGCGGGATGTAGAGGTAGTCGCGCAGCCAGCGGGAGAGCGTCATGTGCCAGCGCCGCCAGAAGTCCTGTAGCGAGACCGCCGTGTACGGCGCGGCGAAGTTCTGCGGGAACTCGAAGCCGAGCAGCAGCGCAACGCCGATCGCGATGTTCGTGTAGCCGCAGAAGTCGGCGAAGATCTGGACCGCATACCCGTAGACGCCGAAGAGCACCTCGAGCGAGGAGTGACGGTTCGGCGCCGCGAACACGTCGTCGACGAGATGCGTGGCGAGGTGGTTCGCGATCACGACCTTCAGGAAGAGCCCGGTCAGGATCAGGTAGTAGGCGCGCGTCGTGTCGACGCGACGCGTGTTCCGGGGAGCCGTCAGCTGCGGCAACAACTCCCGGCCGCGCACGATCGGCCCGGCGACGAGGTGTGGGAAGAACGAGAGGTACACCGCGAACCGCGAGAACGACGAAGGCTCGAGCTCGCGCCGGTAGACGTCGACGACGTACGAGATCGCCATGAAGGTATAGAACGAGATGCCGACCGGGAGAGCGGCGTTCACAACCGCGGACGCACCGGCGACGCCGATCCGCGCCAGCGCGTTGTCGACCGAGCTGACGAAGAAGCCGGCGTACTTGAAGTACGCCAGCAGACCGAGGTCGAAGGCGACTGCCGCGGTGAGCCACGTCTTCCGCAGCCTCCGGCGCTGCGCGCGCCAGATCGCGACGGCTGCGACGTGGTTCACGAGCGTCGACGCGGCAAGGAGGAAGACGAACTTCCAGTCCCACCAGCCGTAGAAGAAGTAGCTCGCCGCAAGCATGAAGGGCCGCCAGGCCCGAGGCCGATCCATCAGCGCCCAGGACAGCGTGAGCACGACGAGGAGAAAGACGGCGAAGGTGGCGGTCGGGAAGAGCATCCCCGTCGGCCGGCGCTACGACCGAACGCGCAGTGAGAGCCGACGGGTTGCGGCCGTCCCCGCGGCGTCCCTGACGCGGACGTCGACGCGAAACGTGCCCGGGCGGCGTGGGATGCCGGACAGCCAGCCCGTCGAGCGCAGGCGCAGGGCCTTCGGCAGCCTTCGGGGCAGCGACCAGAAGTACGGCGGACGCCCGCCCGCCGCGGCGAGCTTCGCGGCATAGCTCTTGCCCTTCGTCGCAGCGGGCAACCGTGCGGTCGTCACGCGCACCGGTTTGCTCGGCGGTAGGACCTTCGGTGCTCCTCCGATTCCGAGGTCCAGGAGCGTCGTGTGCAGCAGGGTCGCCATCGCGACGGCGCCGTCGGGGCCGAGGTGGATGCCGTCCTGCTGGAACCACTCCGGATGGCTGCGCGAATAGAGGTTCCAGTCGACGACGAGCATCGACGGGTGGGTTGCCGCCGCGGAGACGATGGCATCGTTCATCGTCAGATAGGAGTGGCGCGCCGCCCGCAGCGTCACCCACAGCACACGCTTGATGCCGGCCTTCTTCATCGCGTCCAGCGCATCCGCGATGTTGTGCGCGTACTCGTCCTCGAAGTCGTTGTAGCCGACCGCGACGATCACCGTTGGCCCGAGCTTCGCGCCCTGCTTGTTGACGACGTCGATCACGTTCGGCGGTCGGGCGCCGTTGAAGGGGCAGCTGAGCTGCCCGACGCGGCGGCACGGCTCGACCTCGAACTCCAGGTCGACGCCGTCCATGAGGATCTTGCGCGCCGGATCGTAGTCGGGCAAGGCCTCGGCGACGGAGTCGCCGAACAAGGTCACATGCTGAAGCGCCGCCGTACGGCCGTCCGCCGGCGGCGACGACGATGCCGCCGACGAGGCGGCAAGGACGACCAACGCTGCCAGCACCCCGAGCCGGCCGGGCATCGGCCGATTGTAGGCACGATCGCGTCGCATAGCCTCCGGCCGTGCGCGCGTACGTCCGCAGCCTCGACCCGCAACTCTCGCGGGATGTCTGGCTGCTGCAGCTCGGCGGCCTGACGAACGCGTTCGGAAACGGGATCGTCCTCCCGTTCCTGATCATCTATCTGCACAACGTGCGCGGGCTCTCGCTCGGTCTCGCGGGGCTCGCAGCGGCGGTGAACTCGGCGGCGGCGTTGCTGTCGGGATTCCTGGCCGGCTCGCTCGCCGACCGCATCGGGCCGCAGCGCGTCCTGATCGGCTCGCTCGTCGGCATGGCGGCCGCGATCTCGCTCTTCCCGTTGATTCACGACGTGTGGAGCGCGTACACGCTTCAGCTGTTCATGGGCAGTTGCAGCGGCGCCTTCTGGCCGAGCCAGTCCGCGATGCTGACCGCCCTCGCACCGACCGGGCGGCGGCACAACGCCTTCGCCGTGCAGCGGCTGACGATGAACCTCGGCGTGGCGCTCGGCGGCTTCACCGGCGGCGCGGTCGCGCGCGTCGAGCACCCGCGGACGTTCACCGTGCTGTTTCTGCTCGACGCGTGCACGTTCCTCAGCTATGCCGCGGTGGCGCTCTTCCTCCCCTCCCCGCGTCATGCCGGGCCCGAGCGAGGCACGTACACGGAAGTGCTGCGCGACCGACCATTCATGCGCTACGTCGTCGTCAACACGCTCTTCATCACGGCAGGAATGGTCGTCGTCGTCGAGTTGCTCGCGCCCTACGCGAAGAACGACGCGGGTGTCGACGAGAAGCTGATCGGGATCCTCTGGATGATCAACTCCCTCGTCGTCGTGCTCGCACAGCTGCCCGTGGCGAAGCTGGCCGAAGGGCACCGGCGCATGCAGGCGCTTGCGGTGATGGGCGTGATCTGGGCGACCGCGATGCTGACGGTCGGCGCCGCCGGCACCTGGTTCAGCGCGACGGGCGCATTCGCACTGATGGCGCTCGCCGTCGCCGTCTTCGCGATCGGCGAGTGCCTACACGGGATCGTGCACGGGCCGCTCACCGCCGACCTCGCACCGAACCGGCTCGTCGGGCGCTACATGGCGTTCGGTTCGCAGTCCTGGCAGGTCGGCTGGATCATCGGGCCGGCCGTCGGCGGCTTCGTGCTCCAGCATGCGCCCAACGCCCTCTGGCCCGGAGCCGCGGCGCTGAACCTCGCGGCGGTCGGATTCGCCCTGGCGCTCGAGCGGCACCTTCCGCAGGCGGTACTCCGCGCGCCTTCGGCACACCTGGCCGCTTAGGCCGGATCGAGGACGTCGTCGAGCGCGGCCGCGAGCTGGAGCTCGCTGAAGGGCTTCTGCAGAAAGCCGGCCCCGGAGCCGAGGACGCCGCGGCGCACGAGTGCGTCGTCGGTGTACGCGGACATGAACAGCGTCTTCAGCCCCGGGCGAACGGCGCCGAGACGTTCCGCGAGCTCGCGCCCGGACAGTCCGGGCATGACCACGTCCGTCAAAAGCACGTCGATCGCACCAGCGTGCGCGGCTGCGAGTGCGAGCGCCTCCTCGCCGTCCGAGGCTTCGAGCACCTCGCACTCGAGGCCCTCGAGGACGCGGCGCAGGAAGCGGCGGACCACCTGCTCGTCCTCCGCGAGCAGGACCGTCCTGCGGCCCGCCACGCGGACGGGGCGCGGCGCCTCGACCCGCAGGTCCGCGCGCGGCAGGAAGATCTCGAAACGAGCTCCGGCGCCGGGGTGGCTCTCGACACGCATGTCGCCGCCGCTCTGGCGCACGATCCCGTACGAGGTTGCGAGGCCGAGCCCGATCCCGTCGGCCTTCGTGCTGAAGAACGGCTCGAACAGGTGCCGGCGCGTCTCGGCGTCGATGCCGGTGCCGTTGTCCGTCACGCTCAGGCACACGTACCGGCCGCGTGCGAGCTCCAAGCTCGACCGTGCCGAATCGCTGAACAGGTCTGCGTGCTCGAGTGCGAGCGTGAGCGTTCCCCCGCGCGCCATTGCATCGCGGGCGTTGAGCGTGAGGTTGACGAGCACCTGCTGGAGCTGCAAGGGATCGACGTCGACGTCGCAGCGCTCGGCGGCGGGCTCGAACTCCAACGTGCTGTCGCTGTCGAGCAGCGGCCGGAGCAGCGGCAGCGTCTGGGCGACGACCTCGTTCAGCTCGACCCTGCGCGGCTGCAGGATCTGCTTGCGGCCGAAGGCGAGCAGCTGGCGGGTCAGGACCGCGCCCCTCTCCGCGGCGGACTGGATCTGGCGCACGTCCTCCAGCTCCTCCCCGTCGAGCCGCTCCACCAGGAGGGCGCTGTAGCCCCCGATCGCCATCAACAGGCTGTTGAAGTCGTGGGCGATCCCGCCGGCGAGCTTGCCGACCGCGTCGAGCTTCTGGCTGTGGCGAAGCTGCTCTTCGAGGTCCGCACGTTCTCGTTCGACCTGCTCGCGAAGCGCCAGGCTCTGGGTGAGCAAGGCTGTCTGCTCGCTCAGCTCGTCGTTGCGCTCCCGCAGCTCGGCGACGAGGCGCTGCTTTTCCGCCAGCGCGCTCTCCACCCGGTGGGCGAGGCGGTCCTTCTCGCGCGACGTCACGTAGAGACGGACGAGCACGGCGGCAACCGCGACGACGCCGAGGGCGAGCGACGTCGTCGAGAGACCTCCCCGGGAGGCGTCGAGCGCGATCACTGCGACGGCTGCGACGCCGCCCGCGAGCACGAGGAGCAGCCCTCGCTCGCGCGCGCCGCGGACTATGCGCCCGGGCTCACGCCGGAGGGCCGCAGTCGCCGCGATGCAGAGCAGGACCGCCTCGGCCTGCCAGCCGATGCTGATCCACTTGCCGTTCACGCTGTCGTGCAAGACCACGAAATAGGTGTACGCCGCATCCGTAAACGCGGAGACGGCGAACGCGACGCCGACGAGCACGATCGAGAGCGGCGCACGCTTGACGCCCAACACGCCGACCGAGCCGAGGAGCATCAGGATCATCACGCCGAGCAGCGGATAGGCGATCCCCGTGGCGGTCTTCAGCGAGAGCCCCCATTCGAGCTGCGGCCCGATCAAGAGCGACCAGCCGACCAGCGCCACCACCGCGACGACGATCGAAGCGTCGAGGGTGCTGCGCCAGATTTGCCGCAGCGACCCGCCGCCGAACGCACCGAGGATCGCGACGGGGACGAGCGCGTAGGAGGCGACGTAGAACGCATCCGCAACAGAGGGGAAAGGCGATTCCCGGTTCAGGACGAGCTCGTAGACGCTCCAGGTCACCTCTCCCACGAGCCAGAACGCATTCGAGAGCGCGAGGATCGCCCAGAACGGCTTCTTGCGCGCATGCGAGCGGAACGCCGCGAGCAGGGCGAGGCAGACCGCTGCCGCGATTGGCAAGAGGTAGGCGCCGTCCGCGACCCAGTTCTGCGCCTGCTGCGATTGCGCGAGCGCCGTGGCGAGCGTGTAGGCCGCCAGCCACGCACAGCCGAGAACGGCCGAGAAGGGCAGACGCCGAGACGCTGCGACCCGGAGAGGCGCTACCGCAGTCAAGCTTGACACCGAACATCCATCATCCGGCACGCGCACTGAAGTTGCGTCCCTCAGGTGAGGGACGCAGGCACCCTGGGTACGATGTCGAACGAGATGGCTGTGACGATCGAGGACCCACTCAGTACCGATGCCGAACCTGCCTCGCATCCGGCGTCCCGGTACGCGTCGTCGCACGCCGGCGGACGGCGCCGCGCGCGAGCGGCCGCGCGCCGCTGAGCTCACCGCCTCCGGCCTCACCTGGGTTCACCTCGACGCGCTGCGCAAAGACGAGATCGAGCGGCTCGCCGAGCGCTTCGGCTGGCATCCGCTCGACGTCGAGGACGTGCTGTCGAAGCGGCAGAGGCCGAAGGTCGACGACTACGCGGAGGAGGGCTACCTCTTCGCAGTGCTGCATTTCCCGGTCTACGACAAGTCGATCGGACGCCTGAACGCGGGCGAGCTCGACGTCTTCATCGGGCCGGACTACCTCGTCACGATCCCCAACGTCCGCCTCGACCCCGTCTCCAAGCTCTTCCGGAACTGCGAGGAAGACGAGGTACTGCGCCAGTCGCTCTTCTCGAAAGGCTCGGGCCGGCTGCTGTACGAGGTGCTCGACGACCTCTTCGACTACTGCTTCCCCATCCTGGACAAGATCGCGCACAAGCTCGACACGCTCGAGGACCAGCTGTTCGAGGGCCGGTCCGAGGAGATCGTGCGCGACATCTCCAACGTGAAGCAGGAGATCATCTCCTACCGCAAGATCATCAAGCCCGAGCGGCCGACATTGCGACTGCTCGAGCGGCACGTCGAGCGCTTTCTCCCGGAGGAGCTCGAGCTCTACTTCGACGACATCGTCGACGCGGCTGAGCGGATCTGGGACCTGCTCGACAACTACAAGGAGGTCGTCGAGGCGCTCGAGGACACGAACGAGTCCGTGCTCTCACATCGCCAGAACGAGGTGCTGCGGATCCTCACCGTGTTCAGCGTGGTCCTTCTGCCGCTGACGCTGATCTCGGGCATCTTCGGGATGAACGTCGCGTTCCCGGGCGAGGGGACGCACACGGCGTTCTGGCTCGTCGTCGGGCTGATGGTCGTGACGATCATCGCGATGGTCGGCTTCTTCAAGTACAAGCGCTGGCTCTAGGCGTCAGCGGACGCGCACGGCGTACTTGAGCACGACCTGCGATGCCGCCGCGTAGACGGTGAGGCGAAAGACGACTCCGCTCCGACCGCGCAGGCGCTTCGACCAGGTGTAGGGCTGGTCGACGATGCCGAGCAGCGTGTAGTGCGCGCCGAGCGTGTCGAACACCTCACCGCGGACGAAGACCTGCGGGTAGACGGTCGCGGGAATGCGCACTCCGTCGCGGTCGGTGACCAGGACGGCGTACTCCCAGCGGGCGCCGGCTTTCGGCGAACGCTTCGAGAACTGCACCGAGACCTTGAACGGCAGCGCCGCGGGCGCCGCAGGCGCCGCGGGCGCGACGACGGCGGCAGCCAGCAACGACGCGATCAGCGCTCTCCCCATCGCGATAGTCAACCAAGGCGGAGCACGCGGATGTCGCCGTCAGGTGTAGGCGAGCCCGGTGGCGTAGAAGGGGCCGTTCGCCTGCAGCGTGAAGGTGCAGCGTCCACTCCCTACCGGTTCCGGGACTCTGGCCGGAACCGCGAGCGTCACCGCGACGTTCGCCCGAACGGTGATGCGCTCGTAGAGCTGTCCGTTCCGGCGGATTGTGACGAATCGCTCCTGATCGGAGACCAGTGTCCCGTCGAGCGTTCCGGGACGGCACGCGTACTTGGAGAACACGACGAGTCCGCTCGGGGCGTAGCTCGACGTGTTGACGCCGCGCAGCCACGACGTCAGTCGCAGCGGCGGGTTCACGCGCCAGAGCTGATAGCCGGGTTGCGCGCCGCCGAGAACGAACCCGTCGACGTGCACCGTTCGCGAGGCAAGGACGTACGGCGCGAGCACCGGCGTCCCGTCGGCGAGGACCAGGCTGCCGTCCTCGAAGGGCCCGACCGAGCGCTGCGGCAGGCCGCCCGGGACCACCGCGCCGAGCAAGTCGTAGAAGTCGCGCACCCGGCCGTTCCAGAACGCACTCTCCCAGACGCTGACCCAGCTCACGTCCTCGGTGAACAGCCACGCGACCGGTGCGTCGGCAATCGGATCGATCCATTCGCGCTGAGGGCCGAGCGCGATCGCCTGCGTCACCCGAGCCTCGCGGACGATGAAGCGGCTGGTCGCGACCGAAGCCGCGACGCCGAGCGCGACGAGGCAGGCCGGCACGGCGACGCGCGCGATCCGGAGCGGCAACAGGACGACCGCGGCGACCAGCACAGCGCCGGCCAGCGGCACGACAAGGTCGAGATTCGCGTGAGACGCGAACTGGTGCAGCGGAACGAGCGTGAAGTTCGACGGGGTCGAGGCCAGCGAGGCGAACCGTTCGCATGGAAACACGACGAGGAGCACCACGCAGAGTGCGCCGAGCGCCGCCACCGCGCGACGTGGACGAGGCGCCCCGCGCACCAACCAGGTCACGGTGGCGATCCCGTACAGCGGGAGCAGCCCGAACAGGTTCCGTTCTGCGGTGTGACCGATGTGGCGGGAAGCGAAGACTCCGACCTGGAGGACGAGCCAGGCCGTGAGCGCGAGCGTCAACACACGGAACAGTCGCACGTCGCGTCCTCGGAGCAGCCCGAGCGCTAGCACCGGCACGACACCGGTGATCAGCACGACGTCCGCGAGGTGATAGACGACGAAACGGAAGGTCGCCCCGAAGGCATAGTGCGCCTCCCCCGCCGCCTGGTACGCGCCGAGCACCTTCGTCACCGGCCCGCCGTGGCGCAGCTGCCAGGCGGACCACAGCACGCCGACGACGGCGAAGCCGGCGAGAACCGGCAGATGCGACCGCCAGCGCCTGCGGTCGAACGCGATCGCCGTCAGGTATGCGAGCGCGACGACGAAGCCCTGGAGCCGCACGGAGCAGACCAGGACGATGGAAGCGAGCGCCCACGCCTGCGTGCGGGGCTCGGGGCGCTCGAGTGCCCGCCACACGGCCCAGGCCGCGAGCACCACGGCCGGGTAGAAAGCGACCTCGGTCATGATCAGCCCGGCATAGGCGAGGGACGGCGGGACGAGCGCGAGCACAGCGGCGACGAGCGCCCAGCCGCGCGGGACGAGCGCTCGTGCCCACAGATAGGTGGGAACCGCAGCGAGCGACATGACCACGGCTTGGAGTGCCTGCAGAAGCCGGTAGCCGGCCTCGCGGTCGTCCAGCGAGAGCGGCAGACCCGCGAGCACAGGGGACAACAAGGAGAAGAATTGCGTGTCGTGGCCGAAGAGCGTCAGGTGCCCGGTGCGCCAGAACGCGCGTCCCAGTTCCGCGTAGATCAGCTCGTCCGGGACGATCCACGGGGTCGGGATCGTGTCCGCAGCCCACACACGGAGTGCCGCAGAGACGCCGAGGAGCGCGACCAGGAGCTGCCACGTGGGGAGCGCGAGCACCCGGCGCATCCGCGCACCTTACGCATGCGGTAGAACGGCGCCGTGCCGAAGCCGTTATGGGCGCCCTGGCGCCTCGAATACATCCAGCAAGCCGACGAGCTGGACCGCTGCATCTTCTGCGAGCCGGAGGAAGAGCTCTTGCTCGCGCGCAGTGAGCGCGCGCTCGCGGTCCTGAACAAGTTCCCGTACGCCTCCGGCCATCTGATGGTCGCGCCGACGCGTCATACCGGCGACTTCGGCTCGCTCGACGACGCTGAGGCTGCCGAGGTGCACGCGCTCGCCGCACGCGGACTCGAGGCGCTGCGCACGGTGTACGGACCGGACGGCTTCAACCTCGGCTGGAACCTCGGCCGCGTCGCGGGCGCGGGGATCGAGGACCACGTGCACCTGCACGTCGTCCCCCGCTGGAACGGCGACACGAACTTCATGCCCGTGCTCGCCGACGTGAAGGTGTTGCCCGAGCACCTGCTCGAGACACGGCGGCGGCTCGCAGAGGTCTGGGTGAGCTGAGCTCCCGTCCGACGCAGGAGGTTCACTGGGACCGCGTGTCGTCGCAACCGTCGACTCTCGACCGTTTCTTCACGCCTCCACTCGCGCTGAAGCTGGCGGCCGCCGGTGCGCTCTCGATCGCCGTGGTCAGCCTGGTCCCGCGCAGCGTCAAAGAGACCGGTGACGTTCCGCCGGTTCGCATCCTGCTCACGACCAGCGTCCTCGTCGGCTTGATCTGCACGGTCGCGCTGGTTCTCGGGCTCCGCTTCGATCTCCGCCTGCCTTGGGCCGCCGTCGTCTTCACCGTCGGCTTCAACGCACTGGTCGTGTTCGTCAAGTTCACGCTCGCTCCCCGCGGCTTCTACGACGTGAACAGGACACACGACCTCGACTCGTGGGTGACGCCGGACAACTGGTTCAACGCGAGCACGGCGGCGGTGGTGATCTTCGTGCTCTACCTCGCCGCGTACCTGCTGCTCTACCGCTTCTTCCGCCACCGCATCGAGCACCTCGCGGAGCTCGGTGCGATCGACAGGCTCGCCCGGACGCACAACGTCGTCCTGGCGATCATCGCGGCAACGATCCTCCTCGCCGCAAGCGGCGCCGCCGTCGTCTTCCTGCTGCTGATTCCGCTCGCCGCGGGGTGGAGCTACCTCGACTTCGTGTTCTCGTCCGGTCTCTCGGTCCTCGTCGGGCTCGCCCTCGCCGGTGCGACCGCACTCGGCGCGCTGGCATTCGACTCCGCCTCGCGCCGCGCGCGTGCAGTCGGCGATGCGTCGGTCTTCGTCAGCTTCTTCTGGGTCGGGCTCTACTTCCTGGCGCTGTACCACGTGCTCTGGGTCGTCTACGTGCTCGTGCTGACAGCGATCTGGCCGCTAAAGGTCGTCACGCCGAAGTGACGCGACTTCCACGGCTCTACTTCGTCTTGCTGCGGTATCGCGTCGCGGCGATGGTTGCGATGTTCACGCTGCTCGGCGCCGCGCGGGCGGACGGGCTCACCGCGTTGTCCGTTCGGCATGCCTTGGCATTGCTTGCGCTCGCTTCGAGCTACGTCGCTGCGACGGCTCTCAACGACCTCGCGGACGAGGCGATCGATCGTGTCAACCATCCCCGCAACGCCGGCCGCCCCCTCGTGGAAGGCACGGCGACGCGGGGGGAGCTGCACGTCCTGCACGTGCTCGCCGGCGCGACCGCGCTCGGCGCTGCGCTTCCACTCGGCCTGCGAGGCGTGGCGATCGTCGTATCGGCGCTGCTGATCAGCATTGCCTACTCGGCTCGTCCGCTCCTGCTTTCGTACCGCACCTCGCTCGCGCACGTGGTGCTCGCCGTCGCCTATGTGCTGATTCCGTTCGGACTCGGCGCCGTCGCCGCAGGCGGCTCGCTCGCCGTGGACGACGCGGTCTTCGCGGCCGGGCTGTTCTGCCTCTTCCTCGCGCGGATCGTCCTCAAGGACTTCCGCGACCGACGTGGGGATGCGCTGTACGGCAAGCCGACGCTCTTGCTGCGCCGGGGAAAGACGGCGACCTGCGCGACCAGCCTCGTCGCCCTCCTGGCCGGCGACGCGTTGGTGTGCCTGAGCGTCGACCCTACGCTCGCGGTCGTCCTGCAGCTGTTCTTCGGCGCCGTCGCCTGGATGCTGAGGCGCCTCTACGTGGCCGAAACCGGTCGAGCAGAGCAGGTCGCGATCGGTATCGGCGCCCGCGTCGGCAACGGGCTCCTGCTGACGGTGCTCGGCTGGTCGGCGCTCGCCGCACACGGCGCGACGACAGGGGATCGGCTCGCGTTCGCACTTCTCTTCACGGCGGTGTTCGGCGCGAGCTACGCGAGTCTCGCAGCGCGCCCGGACCAGGTCGTCCTCGGCTACAAGGGCTAGCGTTTCGCCGGCTGGCGGACGCGCAGGCCGTAGTAGTGCACGCGTGTGACGCCGTTCGCGTCGGTCACCTGCACCGTGAAGGCGAAGCTGCCCGCACGCGTGGGCCGGCCGCGGAGCGTTCCGTCGCTGCCGAGCTTCACGCCGGGCGGAAGTGCGCCGGCAACGATCGCGAACGCGTATGGCTCGCTGCCGCCTGACACGAGCACCGCTGCGCTGTACGCTCGTCCGCGGACGCCGTTCGGGATCGTTTCGGTGCTGATCGCCATCTTCGGGGGGAGCACGGTGAAGACGAGGTCGAGCCGTGCGCTCAGCCCGTACTTGTCGGTCGCGGAGACGGTGAAGGTGTACTTCCCGGCGGCAGCGTCCGGCGTGCCGGTGAGCAGGCCGTCCGGGGAGAGGGTCATGCCCTTCGGCAGCGCTCCCTGCAGCACGCTGTACGTGTACGGCGCGTAGCCGCCGACGACGGTCAGCTGCTGCGCGTACGGCTGGTTCGCCCGCCCGCCGCGGAGGATCTGCGGAGCGAGCACGAGAGTCGGCGCATCGATCTGCACGGTGAACGTGCCCTCCGTGGCCGTGGCCACCGAGTCGCTCGCGCGGACGGTGAACGAATAGATGCCTGCCTTCGTCGGAATGCCGTTCATCAGACCGCCGGTCGAGAGCGCGAGACCCGCCGGAAGCGAACCGGACGTGACCGCGTAGGAAACGCTCGTCCCGTTCTGCACGCCGAACTGTCCCGTGTAGGCGACGCCGACGACGCCCTTGGCTGCCGGGACGGCGACAAAGACGAGCTTCGGCGGCGGCGGAGGAGGAGGAGGAGGAGGAGGAGGCGGCGGCGGCGGCGGAGGAGGAGGCGGGGGCGGCGCCTGGGCCGCACCGCCGATGCAGACCTGGTTCGTCGTCGACGACTCGCCGGAAAGACTCTGCGAGCCCCATTCCCAGACGTCGTAGGCGACCGTGCCGTCCTGCCGCACGTAGCGCGAGCGAATCCCGCCCCATACCTCTGCGACGAAGCAATGCCCCTTGTCGGCGTCGGTGAGCGTGTAGTACATCGCGTTGGGGACGTCGGGATACGTGTTCGCGGGGATCACGTTCGGCGGCGTCGACGACGGAACGCTGTCGGGCCCCTGCACCGTCGCGCCGTCGCGGACGAAGCGGAAGACGTAGTTCGTGACGGGGCCGGAGTACGAGCCCCAGCCGCCGTTCGCGGCGTACAGGCGGCCGTCCTGCACGGAGAGATCGGGCTTCTGCGTCCAGAACGGGGCGCTCGCGAGCGCCGAGCCGGCAAAGGCGAGTGCGGCAACGGCCGCTGTGAACGTGGCGAGGAGGCGGGCGATCATGAGCAAGGCATCGGCGGGCCGGCTAGGCAACTTAAGTTTGTAAACAGTAAAAAGCGGTCGCGACGGACACGGTAGCCGCGATTTCGGACTCCGTCGCCCGGATTCCTCCAAAGGGCATCACCCGCACCACGGCGAGGACCCCTTAGTCCCTACCCACCGAAGAACCCCAGGCCCTCCCAAGGAACCTGGCACAAGCCCCCAACCCGCGGGCGCGCGCAGCGCGCTTCCGCAAAAAGAGCGGACGATGGGACTCGAACCCACGACACCTGGCTTGGGAAGCCAGTGCTCTACCAACTGAGCTACGTCCGCGCAGGCCGGATTCTAGCGCCGGGTCCCCGCGCCGAATCCGCGTCGCGACCCGCTTCAGCGCGCCGCGGGAACCGTCCGGAACGACCGGTCGGACCCCTTCGCGGTGCCGACGGCACTCGCCGCAACCGCGCGAAGGTGATACGTCGCTCCCGGCCGGAGTCCGTTCAGCAAGAGGGTGACCGTCGCGCGCGACTGCGCGCCGGAGACGAGCTGCGCCGTGGTCGACGAGCCGTAGCGCTGCGTCCGTCCGTACTCGAGCTTGACCTGGAGGTCCGAATCCTTCGTCGACACTGCGACGGTCACGCGGGCTTGCCGAGCGCGCACGTTCTTGATCGTCACGGCGTCGACGGTCGGCGTCTCGACCCCCGGCAGCAGGAGCCGTCCGGCACCGAAGCCCTGGTCCGGACCGGGTGGGCCGAGATCGCCTGCATGCGCAACGAGGTAGGCCCGAACTTGCGCGGCGCGGAAGCTCGGCGAGCGCTGCTTGACGAGCGCCGCGGCGCCGGCCACGTGCGGCGCGGCGGCCGACGTCCCGGCGAAGCCGCTGCCGCCGCAGCGTGTGAACTGGCCGTACGTCGACGACGAGACGCTGTCGGGAGCGACGAGGTCGGGCTTCAGTCTCCCGTCGACCGTCGGTCCCTGCGAGCTGTAGAACTCGAGCGCGCTGCTCTGCCAGCAAATCGCCCCGACGGCGACCGCTCCAGGAGCTGCGGCGGGATCGCTGATGCTGCGGCCGAGGGTCGCGTACTCGAGTCTCAGCGAGAACGGCTCTCCCTCGACGAACAGATCGAACGTCGGCGACGGCCCCTGGTTCGGGTATGCGGTCATGATCGCGATCCCGACCGAGAGCGTGCCGAAGCTCGCGTTCACGCCGCACAGCTCCTCGTGCCCCGCGTCGTGGAGCTCGTGCTGGTTGTTGACCGAGCGTCCGATGATCTGGCGGCTCGGCTCGCGCAGGAGATACAGGTCGTAGTCCTGCGTCGCGTGGGGCCAGCCGTCCCAGCGCAGGAACGCACAGATGAGATTCCCCGGCGGCAGCAGGAACGTGTCCGTCGCGTCGGCGTTCGGCCCCAGGTCGGCGAAGCCGTCGCCGTTTCCGTCCGCGTAGGTGCCCGTCCAGTGGCTGACGCCGTCGTTACCGGCCGAGTTGACCCAGAGGATCCCGGCAGCGCGGGCGTCGGCGACCGTCGCATCGGGAGTGCCCGCAGGCCCTTGGCCGTCGCCGCTCCAGGTTCCGTACCAGCTGAGCGACATGGTGATGATCGACGCGCCGTGCGCCTTGGCGTACTTCTCGGCCGCGTCGAGGGAGACTTCGTTGTCGACGCAGAGGAGCAAGAGCTCGGCGTCCGGCGCTTGCTGGCTGAGGATCTCCGCCACCGCGGTGCCGTGCTGGTCGACGTCGATGTGCCCGCTGCAGTAATCGACAGCGGTGGTGCGCGCAGTGACCTGCCCTGCAGCCTGCTTGTCCGCGAGGTGGGCGAATCCGTCGTCGATGATCGCGACCTTCACCCCTTTGCCGGTCAAACCGGCCGCGTGCCACACGGTCGCATTCGTGGCGTCGACGCCTTCGTCGGTGATCGACGCCGCTGCCGGTCGGACCGGCATGTGCACGCGCCGTACCGATGAGTCTCGGGAGAGGCGCGTCAACGCGCCGGCCGGAACGCGCGCGAGGACGAGCCCGGCCGAGATCAGCTCGACGCGACCACCTAGGCGCCCGACGGCCCGCCGCGCCGCGACGATTCGTGAGCCCGCAGGCACGAGGACGACCTGTAGGCGGGCGCGAGGCGTGTCGCGGGCGGCACGGGCAAGAGCGTCGTCGAGCTTCGCCGTCTCGAGCGAGGCGTTGCGAAGCGCGAGCGCCCGACCTCGGAGCGTCGACCCGTCCCTGTCGCCGACGTGCGCGCCCGCAGTGCCCGTCGCGAACGCCGCGGCGAGCGCGGCCGCAACGACACAGGGTGCGAGCTGCACCCGACGCAGCTTAGCGACATGGCCGGAAATGCGTCTTTCGCGCACCGGCCGCGTCGGGCACGCTGAGACGATGCGGCGCCTCGAGATCGTGCTCGCCCTGCTCGCGCTGGTGCTCGCAGCGGGCCTCGTCTGGCCGCGCCATGCCTGGTCACCGCCCTCGCCGAACTGCAGAGACGGTCCGGCGCTGGCCGGTGTGTACCACTCGGACCGACTCCATGTGCGTGAGCGCTGCGTCGTGGCTGTCGGCGTCGTCACGCGCGTCAAGTTCGAGCCCTACGACGGCGACGTCCATCTGGATCTCCGGCCCGACGACGTTCGCCTGCTCGGGAAGGGCCAGGACGACCTCGTGGTCGAAGTGATCCCGCAGGACCGAACCCGCGTGCCGATTCCCGATCAAGGCACGCGGATCACCGTCGTCGGCCCCTGGGTCGACGACCTCGAGCACGGCTGGCGCGAGGTGCATCCGGCCTGGTGGATCAGCGCCGGCCGGATCGTCCCGGCCGCCCGGCAGGAGCTCGATGCCGTCCAGGGGCTGCTGCGGGACGGAGGCTGAGTGCGCGATACTCCCCTGGAAATCAGGGCAAAGGAGCGACGACATGGGCGACCTCGAACAGACCGCCAAGGCGCTCGTCGCCGAGGGGAAAGGCATCCTCGCCGCCGACGAGAGCGACAGCACGATCAAGAAACGATTCGACTCGATCGGGGTCGAGTCGACAGAGGAGAACCGCCGCGCCTACCGCGAGCTGCTCTTCGGAACCGAAGGCGCCGAGGAGTTCATCAGCGGCGTCATCCTCTACGACGAGACGATCCGGCAATCGGCTTCGGACGGGACCCCGTTCCCGAAGCTTCTCGAGTCGAAGGGGATCATCCCCGGGATCAAGGTCGACAAGGGCGCGAAGCCGCTGGCCAACGCCGACGGTGAGACCGTCACGGAAGGGCTCGACGGTCTGCGAGAGCGGCTCGCCGAGTACCGCGAGCTGGGCGCCCGCTTCGCGAAGTGGCGCGCGACCTACTCGATCAGCGATCACCTGCCGAGCGACTACTGCACCTGGACGAACGCGCATGCGCTCGCCCGCTACGCAGCGCTCTGCCAGGAGGCGGGACTCGTCCCGATCGTCGAGCCCGAGGTGCTGCAGGACGGCACGCATACGATCGAGCGCTCGTTTCACGTCACGAGCCGTGTGCTCGGCGCGGTCTACACCGAGCTGTTCGACCAGAGGGTCCGGCTCGAGGGCACGCTGCTGAAGCCGAACATGGTGCTGTCGGGCTACGACGCGTCGCCGCGGGCGTCCGCCGACGAGGTCGCCGAGTGGACGCTCAAGTGCTTCCGCCGGCACGTGCCTGCGGCCCTGCCGGGGATCGTCTTCCTCTCCGGTGGACAGTCGGACGAGGACGCCACGACGAACCTGAACGCGATGAACAAGCGCGGTCCGCATCCGTGGCAGCTCTCGTTCTCGTACGGCCGCGCGCTGCAGGCGCCGGCGCTGAAGGCCTGGGGCGGCAAGCCGGAGAACGTCGAGGCCGCGCGCCGCGCGTACTACCACCGGGCGAAGATGAACAGCGCCGCGCGCACCGGGATGTACGCGCCGGAGATGGAGAAGGAGGCCGTTCCCGCCTGATCGCTCGCTAGCGCAAACGGACGACGAACCAGCCGTCCACGTTGTCGCACAGGACCTGCTCCGGTCCTTCGTGGGCGTACGTGTAGACGGCGAGCCCGTTGTAGGTGACCTGGTTCCGTCCGTCAGGGCGTTTGATCGTGCCGAACGTGCCCTTGACTCCCGCGACGTGCTTCGGAACCGTCGACTTCGCATACAGCGGCGGCCACAGCTTGGCGCACGCACCCGTGCAGCGGATCTTGCCACCCGCGCGTTTCTCGACCTGCCAGTAGTAGAGCGCCTGCTTCTTCGGCGTTGCCAGAATCGCGCCGAACCGGTCGTCCACGTACCGGATCGCCGGCCCGCGTCCGGCGGCGGCGGCGGTCCCTGTGACGACCACCGCAAGAGCAAGAAAGGCAACGAGAAAACGCACCGCTGAGCAGTCACCCTAGAACGTCAAGCGTTACATCCGTCTTAATTCTCCGCCCAACGTAGCGGCGAGAATCACCGGTACTCGCGGCCGGTGAAGTGCTCGAGCTTGTCGAGCGCATGCGTCGCCTCGATGCGCCGGGTCGTGCCCGAGCGCGACCGCATGACGATCGAGTCCGTGATCGCCCCGTTGGGGAGGTAGCGGACGCCGCGGAGGAGGGAGCCATTCGTCACGCCGGTCGCGGCGACGAAGACGTCGTGGCCGGCTACGAGATCGTCCGTCGTCAAGACGCGATCGGGATCGAGATCGGCGTCGACGAGCTTCTGCCGCTCCTCGTCGTCGCGCGGCCATAGCCTTCCCTGGATGCCTCCGCCCACGCACTTGAGCGCCGCGGCGGAGATCACGCCCTCCGGTGTGCCGCCGATCCCGTAGAGGATGTCGACACCGGTCCCAGGTTGAGCCGCCGCAATCGCGGGCGCGACGTCGCCGTCCCGGATCAGGTTCACCTTCGCGCCCGCTTCACGAAGTTCGGCAATCAGCGCGTCGTGGCGGTCGCGCTCGAGCACGACCACCGCGATCTCGCGCGGCGAGATGCCCTTCGCCTTCGCGACCGCGTGCACGTTCTCGGTCGGCGTGGCGTTGAGGTCCACCACGTCGATGCCCAGCGGACCCACGGCGATCTTCTCCATGTACACAGCCGCACCGGGAAAGAACATCGTCCCGCGCTCCGCGACTGCGATCACGGCGATCGCGTTCGGCTGCCCCAGTGCCGTCAGTCGCGTTCCCTCGAGCGGGTCGACCGCGACGTCCACTTGCGGGCCGGTGCCGTCGCCGATCTCCTCGCCGTTGAACAGCATCGGCGCCTCGTCCTTCTCTCCTTCGCCGATTACGACGAGGCCGTCCATCGACACGGAATCGAGCATCGCACGCATCGCATCGACTGCAGCCTGGTCGGCGGCGTTCTTGTCGCCCCGCCCGACCCAGCGGCCCGCCGCCATGGCTGCGGCCTCGGTGACGCGAACGAGCTCGAGCGCCAGGTTGCGGTCAGGCCGTATACCGGTACGCGTCGGCTGCCCCGCAGCGCTCGCCACGACGGGAATCCTACTCGGTGACGCGCCGCAGGAATGCGACGAGCGCGGCGTCTGCAGCCCGCACCGGCGGCATGTAGAGCAGGTCCCAGCCGTGCCGGTAGCCCGGGTACACGATGACCTGCTTCTCCTTCGATCCCGCGGCACGAACGAGTTGCCGCGCCTCCGACCCCAGGAGATATCGATCGTCGCGCGAGGCAAGAACCAGGAACGGGACGTGCATTCTCCTCACCGCGGCGAGGGCATTCAGCTCGTCGGCGCCGCCCTGGTGCAGGACGAGCTCCCCCGAGAGATTCGCGACGCCGACGATCTCCGAACCGAGAGCGGGCGCCGCGACCATCGCCGTTGCGCCGCCGTACGACGCGCCGACGAGGGCGATGCGCCGCGCGCCGAGCGATCGCAGCTCGTCGACGGCGCCGCGTACGTCTGCCCGCGCTCCCCGCGATCCGCTCGGGAAGCCCTTCGACAGTCCGAAGCCGCGCAGATCGACGAGCAGCACGTGGAAACCGCGCGCCGCCAGCGTCTTCGCGTACGGCGCCCAGTCGCAGAGATCCGCGGGCGACTCGTGCAGCAGGACGACACCGCGCCCTCCCCGCCCCAACACCGCGCCGTCGAGGCGCGTGCCGTCCGCCGAACGGAACCAGAGCGTCCGCGCGTCGACGTCCTGGCCTCGCGAGGAGCAGCGCTGCGGGAGCGGAGTCGGTGCAGGGACCGCGGAATGCTTCGCTCCGCCGCAGCCGCCAACCACGAAGGCGAGTGCGGCGAGCGTGACCGTCCGCACGACCATGCAGGCTGAGGGTACGTGAGTCGGCTGCTTGCCTTTGCGATCGCCCTGCTGGTCTTCCAGAATGTACCCGCGTTCATCGGCGACGCCGGCACCTGGGTCGACCTCGTGACGCCGTTCGCCGTCATCGGCGCGGCCGCGTACGCGCTGCGCGACGCGCGGGCGCTTGCGCTCGTCGTCGGATTGGCGTCGGCGATCCTGTATGTCGACGGGCACGGCATCCACCTCGCGGCGAACGACATCGGTCATCACCAGCTCGCGGGACGTGCGGAGGAGGTACGCCATTTCTGGGACGAGCGCTGGGGACACCTCGAGTGGCACCTCGGACTGTTCGGTCTGCTGGCAGCATTCGCGCTCGCGGACGCCCGGCGCGCGTCGCCCACGCGTGCACAGCTCGCTGCGGCGCTCCTGATCGGCTGGACGTTGTTCACCAACACCGTCGAAGGCCAGGATTGGTTCCTGACGCTGGGCGCGGCGTTCGTGTTCGTCGCGTGGACGATCGTCCGGCCGTCGCGAACACTCGCCGCCTGCGCCGCGGCGACACTCATCGGTGCCGCGCTGATCGGCGCGTGGGCTGCCTGGCAGGGCGGCGTGCCGCAGTTCAGCGAGCTCGGCTGGCTGTGACGCCGCGGCGTGTTGTCGCCGCCGTGGCGCTGCTGCTCGCCGTCCTCGTCATCGTCTTTCGTGCCTGGGTCGCCGCGCAGGCGCGCGCCGTCGTCGTTCTCAGCACGACGATTCACACGCCGGTCCTCACCTGGACGGCTGCGGTGCTGACACGCGATCCGCACGCGGAGGAGACGATCGTCGCCGGCCGCCCAACGACGCTGATTCGCCCGGGCGGCGATCCGCCGTGGCCGGCGGTCGTCTTCGTGAACGGTGCGACCCGGCTGGGTCGGCTGCACCCCGACGTCCAGAAGCTGGCGCGAGGGCTTGCACGCACGGGCTTCGTCGTCTACGTCCCGGACCTACCGGGCCTGCGGCTCGGCGAGATCACGCAGCGCACGGTTCGTTCCACGGTCGCAGTCGCGGATGCCGCGGCCCGAAGCGCCGATTCGCGCGGCGACCGTCTCGGCTTCGTTTCGGTCTCGGTCGGTACCTCGCTCGCACTGCTGGCGGCCGAGGACCCGCGCCTCGTCGGCCGTGTCACCGCGGTCTGCGGAATCGCGCCGTACGCACGCCTGAAGCAGGTCGTCAAGCTGGCGACGACCGGCTTCGGGCCCGCGGGCCGCTACGCCGTCGACGACTACCTCGGCTTGGCAGTCGCACGGTCGCTGTTCGCGGGCCTCCCGTCGAGCCCCGAACAGGACCGGCTCCTCCGCCTCGTCGAGCGCGTTCCGGACGACCGCGACGACCCGCTCGCCGTGCTCGCCGGCGCCCGCGCGAAGTCGCCGGCCGTGCAGGCGGTCCTCGGCGTGATTCGAAACCGCGATCCCGCGCGCTTCGAGAACGCGTACTCGCACCTCCCGCCGCGTCTCCGCACACAGCTCGACCGCCTCTCGCCGCTCCGCCGCGCACGGACGATCGCCGCCCCGGTCGAGCTCGCATCGGCGCGGACCGACATCTACTTCCCGCTGGCCGAGTCACGCGCACTCGTCCGCGCGATCCCGGACGCCCGGCTCACCGCAACGTCGACGCTCGACCACGCGATTCCCCATCCGACCCTGCGGGACCTCGGGGATCTGCTCCGCTTCGACGGCTGGGTCGTCCGCTCCCTGCGTGCGCTTCGGGAATAGTCACATCCGCTCGGGCGCCTCGACTCCGATCAGATCGAGAGAGCGTGCGATCACCTGCTGCGCGGCGAGGACGAGCGCGAGCCGGAACTCCTCCTGTTCGGAGCCCAGCACACGATGCTCGTGGTAGAAGCGGTGAAAGTCGTC